>VYLE01000009.1_pt1 | contig 204107 bp, 210 predicted proteins | sample 5114391 | NCBI WGS metagenome assembly VYLE01 (sample SAMN12291771, study PRJNA351875) | freshwater metagenome | isolation source: freshwater lake | place: USA: Michigan, Kent Lake | collected 2013-08-15
TGCCGTCGCCCATGCGCCGGCCGCAGCGCCTGCCGCCGCCGCGCCGGCCGCCATGCCCTCCGATCCCGCCACCATCGTCGCCAGACAGGGCGAAGAGGTGAAGTCGCCCATGGTGGGCACCGTCTACCTCCAGGCCTCGCCGGAAGCCCCGCCCTTCATCGCCGTCGGCGACAAGGTCAAGAAGGGCCAGACCCTGCTGATCATCGAGGCCATGAAGACCATGAACCCGATCCAGGCCCCGCGCGACGGCGTCGTGGTCGAGGTCCTGGTTGGCGACGCCCAGCCGGTCGAGTTCGGCGAACCCCTCGTTCTGCTCGAGGCCTGAGACGGCCATGTTCACCAAGGTCCTCATCGCCAACCGCGGCGAAATCGCCCTGCGGATTCACCGTGCCTGCAAGGAGATGGGCATCTCCACCGTCGCCGTGCACTCCGAGGCTGACCGCGGTGCCATGTGGGTCCGGCTGGCCGACGAAAGCGTCTGCATCGGTCCGGCTCCGGCGGCCAAGAGCTATCTCAACATCCCGTCGATCATCGCGGCGGCTGAAATCACCGGTGCCCAGGCCATCCACCCCGGCTACGGCTTCCTGTCCGAGAACGCCCGCTTCGCCGAGATCGTCGAGGCCCACGGCATGACCTTCATCGGTCCCAAGCCCGAACACATCCGGGTCATGGGCGACAAGATCACGGCCAAACAGACGGTGCTGGAAGCCGGGATCCCCTGCGTTCCCGGCTCGGCCGGCGAGGTCGAGACCATCGAGGACGCCATCGCGGCCTCGAAGACCATCGGCTTCCCCCTGATCGTCAAGGCCGCAGCCGGCGGCGGCGGGCGCGGCATGAAGGTCGCCCTGACCGCCGACGACCTGGTCGAGGCGGTCCAGACCGCCCAGTCCGAGGCCACCGCCGCCTTCGGCAACGGGGCCGTCTATATGGAGCGCTATCTCCAGAAGCCGCGCCACATCGAGCTTCAGGTTATTGCCGACAGCCACGGCAATGTCGTCCACCTCGGTGAGCGCGACTGCTCCCTCCAGCGCCGCCACCAGAAGATCCTCGAGGAAGCCCCCTCGCCCGCCCTGTCGGCGGCCGAACGCGTCGCCATCGGCGAGACAGTCAACAAGGCCATCGCCGCCATCGGCTACCTCGGCGTCGGCACCATTGAATTCCTCTGGGAGGACGGCGAGTTCTTCTTCATCGAGATGAACACCCGCCTGCAAGTCGAGCATCCGGTTACGGAAATGATCACGGGCGTCGATCTGGTCCGCGAGCAGATCCGCATCGCCGCCGGCCTGCCCCTGTCGTTCAAACAGTCCGACGTGACCTTCACCGGCCATGCCATCGAATGCCGGATCAACGCCGAGAACGCCGAGACCTTCACCCCCTCGCCCGGCACCATCACCGACTTCCACGCCCCCGGTGGTCTGGGCGTCCGGCTGGATAGCGCCATCTTCGCCGGCTATTCGATCCCGCCCTATTACGACAGCCTGATCGGCAAGCTGATCGTCCATGGCCGCGACCGCGAGGAGTGTATCGCCCGCCTCCGGCGCAGCCTGAACGAGATGGTCGTCGGCGGCATCGACACCACCATTCCCCTGTTCCAGAAGCTGTTGCAGGAGCCCGACATCCTCTCCGGCGACTATGACATCCACTGGCTGGAGAACTGGGCCAAACGCCAGAAGGGCGCGGCCTGAGCGATCCCGGCTTCAGCGCCGGCGGACCCTTCGGCGGCTTCGGCCCCGACGAACTGCTGAACTGCTATGCGACCGGCGTCTTCCCCATGGGCGAGGCACGCGACGATCCGCGCATCTTTCTCGTCGAGCCGGAACAGCGCGGCATCATACCGCTGGACCGCTTCCACGTCCCGACCCGGCTCAAGCGCACAGTCCGCGCGGACCAGGTCTCGGTCCGGGTCGACACCGCCTTCGACGCCGTCCTCGACGCCTGCGCCGCCGCCGGCCCGGGCCGGGAAGACAGCTGGATCAACGCCCCGATCCGCCGCCTCTATGTCGAGCTCAACGCCCGTGGTCACGCCCACAGCATCGAATGCTGGCGTGACGAGACCCTGGTCGGCGGCCTGTACGGCGTCACGCTCGGCGGAGCCTTCTTCGGTGAAAGCATGTTCAGCCGGGAGCGTGACGCCTCGAAGATCGCCCTGGTCCATCTGGTTGCACGCCTGCGACGCGGCGGCTGGCGTCTGCTGGACACCCAGTTCCTGACCGGCCACCTCAGCCAGTTCGGCGCGGTCGAGACCCCGCAGGCGGCTTATCTCAGACTCCTGCGGGCGGCCCGTCCATTGCGGCCCAATCCGCGATCGCTGTTCGATCCGATGACGGGGTCAGAGGCGCTGTTCTACGCCTTGCAGCCGACGATCCAGGCATCATAGATCGGATGCTGCAGCCCGCTGACGGCAGGCGAGGAGGCAAACATCCAACCCCTGAAAATCTGCCGCGGTTCACTGACCTGGATCACACCGCGCGACTGCAGACTGACCTCCAGATAGGCGACAGCGTCGGACACCTGCTCATCCGGCGCGGACACTTCGCAGGCCCGGGCGCTGAAGATCAGCGTCCGCTGGAAGCGCACCGGGCGGCCACCCACCTCGACCTCAAACCGCATTGACTCGGCCGTGATCTTGTCGATCGCCTCGACGATCGCCACCCTCCGGCGCTGACGGCGGGCCGGGGCGACATCCGCATCCGCGCGTGCCGTCGGCCCGTCGTCGGCCACCTCTTCCTCAACTTCCGCTTCATCGACCGCCGCCAGGTCGGTCGGCGGTGTGAGCGGGGTCACGGCGACCGGAGTGGCGGTGGCCGGGGCTGCTTCCGGTGCGGGGTCGACCGGCGGGACCTGTGCAGGTGTCTGGCGGTTCAGGGCCGCCGTTGGGTCCTGGATCGGAACAGCATCCTGAGGCATGTCACTCATGGCCGAGGCCAGCACCGCGCCGGATACCAGAAGCGCCGCGGCCGTCACGCCCGTCAGGATCGCCCCCCGCAGCTTCATTCCGGCCGCCAGGCTTCATAGTCACCGGTAGCCGGCGGGCGGATGCCGTCTGCGGCGAGCGATCCCTTGGGCCGCCAGGCCATCGGTGTCCCTGTCAGATTGGGCAGGTGGTCCTCTTCCCATTTGCGGCGCGGCAAGGGCTGATCAGTCGGCAACTCGTCGAACGTATAGTGCAGCCATCCATGCCAGTCTGGCGGGACCTTCGACGCATCGGCATAGCCGTTATAGGTCACCCAACGACGACGCCGGCCGTCATAGCTGGAGCGGTCGCGGGACAGATAGTACCGGTTGCCGAACTCGTCAGTCCCCACATGCTCGCCGCGTTTGGCGATCGTGAAGAAGGTGCCGATCGTGGCACCACTGGTCCAGCCGAAGATCCTGCCTAGCACGTCGGAAATCCACCCAAGCTCGGTCGCCCGGCGAAGGCCGTCGACACCGGGCTCATCATAGAAAGCGGCGACGCCTGCGTCCAGCACCGCACACAGCCCGTTCAGCTCAACATCTTGGGGGTAACCCCCCTTGGGCACGCCAGATTTATTGCCGCTGGGTCTGACACGCCGCTAATCTGGCCGAAAGGCCACGTCGAGACCGCCGCATGCGCTTTCCATTCGCTTTCCTCGCCGCCTCCATGCACCGGTCGGTCCGCGAGATCGACCGGGTAAACCGGATCGTGGCCGTGCGTGCGCCAGAGGCTTGGACCGATGTTCAGGTTGAGGCCTGGCTGGACTGGGCCGACTCTGCGGGCCTCAATTCGGATGGTGAGGATCCTATTGCCGAAATGGCCCGCGCATGGGGCCAACTTCTTGATCCGGCAAGGACAGATGCCCTGGCGGCGACCATGCTCCTGGGTCTGGCCTCGCCGGCCCGGTCCCCGGATATTGTGGCTGACCTGATCGACTTGTCTGAACCTGACGCGGCACGCCGACTTCAGGCGGAATCAGCCCTGCGAAGAGGCCAGCGTTTGACCGTCGGGGCCGTCGATGCGGTCGCCGCAGGGCTCCAACGGGTGGCTGACGCGGTATACCGTTGTGAAGGCCCCCGCAGCGACTGCGGCGATCCCACGAAAAACCCTGCCCTGATGCGGGCAGCTTTGGCCGCGCGAGCTTTGGGCGCTGCCGACGCCGATATTGTCCGGGCCATCGAGGGTGAGCGGTTCGAGGTTGCTCAACTGTCCCTCGCGGCTTCGCCCCCCCTTCTGGCGCTGGCAGACCGCGCAATGGTCGCCTCCGGTGCACCGGAAGCCCTGACAGCAGCCGCCGCTGGCCTCGATGGCGACCTTATCCTGGCCTTTGATCCGGACGCGGCTGAGGCCGTGTCCATTTCGCCGCGAGTCCCGGCTGTCCTTCTGTCCCTGCCCGCCCTCGAGCAGCTAGCCGGAGCCGAGTTCGACTCTGCTCTCGGTGATTTGGTCGAGCTTTGGGCGACAGCCCTCGCCGTTGGGGGAGCTCCGGTCGTGGCCTTGGGGCTGGGAGGTCTTGCCGACCACTTGCTCAGCAGCGGCTCGTCCGGGGATGTGTCCCAGGTAGACCGGTTGGCAGAAAGGGTGCGAACGGCAGCCGGCCGCTCTCCTGCAGCCCTCTTCGTCGATGACAGCGAGGCGGGTCTCCGGCTTGGCCTGACACAGCTATCGGTGCTCGAGACCTGGCAGACCGCTGACGGTGGCGTGGCAAAGCGACTGCGATCTTCCCTGGCCACTGCGATCGCCCGGTTGGGCGGCGACGTCGAAGCTGCGGAACGCCGGCTGTTCGGCCACCATACCCTGATGGACGCGCCGGGCATTGATCATGCGGCCCTGCGGGCAAGAGGCTTCACGGATGTGGAGTTGGACGGCCTCGAACAGGCCCTGGCCCAGGTCGACACCCTGAAGGACGCCTTCCGGTCGCCGGTCCTGGACGCCGGATTTCTGCGCGATGTTCTGGGCTTTGAGGGCGAAAAGGGCGAGCTTCTGCCGCAGTTGGGATTCTCGTGTGACGAAATCGCTCGCGCGCAGGCCTGGGCCCTCGGCCACGGCGATCTGGTGGACTGGAACGGTACGCCTGATGGCCTTCAAACCATTCTCGCGGATCCGGAGGGCTTCGAGGCCGCGCTTCGCACCCGGCTGGACGCAGTCAGTGCGATCCCCGACACGGCTCCTGTGCTGATCGACTGGCGCACCACACCGCTGCAAGCCGCGCGCCTGCTCTCCGATGCCGCGCGGGATGGCCGCCGCGCCATCCGGCTGAAGCGGGCCCGCCCGCCCGCCGGTTCCCTGCTCGATCTGGTCGAGCCGGAACCGGCGATGCGACCGCGTCGCTGGGAGCCGGAAACAAGAGCCGTCGAACGGATCGTGGAAAAGGTCGTCGAGCGTGACCGCACCCGCCGCAAACTGCCTGATCGGCGAAAGGGTTATATCCAGAAGGCCGCCGTCGGCGGGCACAAGGTCTATATCCACACCGGCGAGTATGAGGACGGCGAGCTCGGCGAGATTTTCATCGACATGCACAAGGAGGGGGCCGCCTTCCGCTCGCTGATGAACAATTTCGCCATCGCGATCTCAATCGGCCTTCAGTACGGCGTGCCACTTGAGGAGTTTGTCGACGCATTCGTCTTCACCCGTTTCGAGCCGGCCGGGACGGTTACCGGCAACGACTCGATCAAGTCAGCCACATCGATCCTTGACTACATTTTCCGCGAACTGGGCGTCTCCTATCTGGATCGCCATGAACTGGCCAACGCCCAGCCCGATCCGCTGAACGGCAACGGGCTCGGCACGCTGGAAGGCGAAGGCGACACGCCGGAGGCCGTTCCGGCAGCCCGGTTCATCTCCAAGGGGTTCGCCCGCGGCACCGCACCGGATAACCTGGTCGTCCTGCCCTTCGGTCAGAGGCGGGAGGCACCGCTTCCGCCCCTTGCAGCCACCGAGGCCGTCGCATGCCCGGCTTGCGGTGATTTCTCGCTTCAGCAGCGCGGTGCCGGCTGGATCTGCGACACCTGCGGGGCCGCGCCTTCGATGCAGGGTTGATCAACGATTTGATGTCATCCTGCCTCCAGTCGGCCCAAAGCCAATGTCACGACCGGAGACCGCCATGAAGCTGATCCTGACTGCAGCCACCGTGGCAGCCCTCGCAGCCATGGCCGCGCCCGCGGTCGCCCAGAACGCCGGCCAGATCGCGCGCGTGCGCGCAGGGGCGAGTTGCGCCGGCTGCAACCTGTTTCAGGCCCCCCTGTCAGGGCTCGAGGCGCGCGGCCTGAACCTGTCCGGTGCAAGGCTGCGTCAGGCGGACCTGAGCCTGGCGGTCATGAACCGGACCCGCTTCTCCAACGCCGATTTGCGCGATGTTGAGGCCTATGGCGGCGTCTTCACGGGTTCGAACTTCTCGGGAGCCAACATGACCAATGCAAGCTTTGTGGGGGCCCACCTCGACGGTGCCGCATTCGCGGGCGCTACCCTCACTGGGGTCAATTTTTCGGGGGCGTCAATGCGACGCGCGACAGGTCTGACACAGGCTCGTCTGAACCGCGCCTGCGGCGACGAGGCAACCCTGCTGCCGGGTGGCCTGTCCATTCCCCGCTGTTAGGACGGCGCGGACCTTACGACGAATTAAGTAGGGCCTGCCGAGGTTTGCGGTCATGAGAGAGCTGTGAAACAGACCTTTTCGTCCCTGGTCCGACGCCTCCCGACCGCCAGCCTCGCGCTCGGCGCGTCCGTCGCCGTCCTCGGCGTGGCAGCTCCGGTCAGCGCCGAAATGCAGTTGCAGTTCCAGTACCAGGACCGCGACGTCGCCCGGATGGTCTCGCTGGGCGGGACCTGCCACCGCTGCGAGCTTTCAGGCCGGGATCTGACCGGCGCGGCCTTCACCGGGGCAACCTTCACCAACGCAACGCTCGTCGGTGCCAATCTGCGCGGTGTGGAGATGGTCGGATCGAATTTCTCAGGCAGTGATTTCAGCCGTGCCGACCTGTCGGGTGCCGAGATGGTGGGTGCCGATTTCACCGGTGCCAATTTCTCCGGTGCTGATCTGTCGGGTGCAGAAGCCGTGGGCGCGACCCTTGTGAGGGTGCGGCTGGCGGGTGCGACCCTCGCCGGGGCCGCGTTTAACGGGGCCAATATGAACAGTGCGGTCCTGACCGGTGCAGACCTCAGCGCGGCGGAGATGAACGCTGTGACACTGGCCAATGTCAACGCTCGCTCGGCGGACTTCTCCAACGCAGAGATCGCGATGTCGAACCTGTCGAACGGCGACTTCCGGTCCGCCAACTTCAGCGATGCGACCCTGAATGGAGCGCGGCTGACCGGCGGAAGGTTCGGGGGCACCGATTTTGGCGGTGCCTCGATGAACCGAACCGACATCCGAGGTGCCGACCTGTCCGGGGCCGTCGGGCTCAGCCAGTCCCAGATCAGCCGTGCTTGTGGCGATGCCGCCACCCGGCTCCCCGCCCGACTGACCGTTCAGGTCTGTCGCGGTGTCAGCGTGGTCCGTGTCGCGCCGCCGGCACCGCCCGTGCCGCCGCGCTCGCGGAACGTGGTCGTCGCCAGCTCCGACCGCTGACCTCCGCAGTCAGACCTTGAGAGGCAAGGCGGCGCGGATGTGCAGTTCCTTGTACTGACGCTCGGCCGCGTCTGACGGCGCGCTCATCAGCAAATCCTGACCCTGCTGGTTCAGCGGGAAGGCGATGACCTCGCGGATGGCGACCTGGTTGGCCAGCAGCATGACGATGCGGTCGATGCCGGGGGCCAGACCGCCGTGCGGCGGTGCGCCATAGCGGAAGGCGTTGAGCATGCCGCCGAACTGGTCCTCGACGACAGAGGCGTCATAGCCCGCGATCTCGAACGCCTTGAGCATGATGTCTGCCTTGTGGTTCCGGATCGCGCCGGAGCACAGCTCATAGCCGTTGCAGACGATGTCATACTGGTAGGCAAGGATGTCGAGCGGGTCCTTGGTGGTCAGGGCCTCCATCTCGCCCTGCGGCATCGAGAAGGGGTTGTGCGAGAAATCGACCTTCTTCTCTTCCTCGCTCCACTCGAACATCGGGAAGTCGACGATCCAGCAGAATTTGAATTCGTCGTCCGAGATCAGGTTCAGGTCCTGCCCCAGCTTGGTCCGCGCATTGCCGGCGAATTTGTAGAAGACCGACGGGTCGCCGGCGGCGAAGAAGGCGGCGTCGCCCTTGCCCATGCCCAGCGACTTCATGAGGGCGTCGGTCGCCTCGGCGCCGAGGTTCTTGGCGATCGGGCCGCCCCAGCTGCCCTGGTCCTCGGACCAGAAGATGTAGCCGAGACCCGGCTGTCCTTCGCCCTGGGCCCAGGAGTTCATGCGGTCGCAGAAGGCGCGCGAGCCGCCGGTCGGGGCGGGAATGGCCCAGACGGAGTTCTTGGCATCGCCGGCGAGGATCTTGTTGAACAGGCCGAAGCCGCCGTCGCGGAAATGCTCCGAGACGTCCTTCATCTCGATCGGGTTGCGCAGGTCCGGCTTGTCGGTGCCGAACAGGCTGATGCTCTCCCGGTACGGAATGCGCACGAAGGGATAGGGATCGACCTTCTTGCCGTCAGCGAACTCCTCGAACACACCGTGCATGACGGGCTCGATGGCGGCGAAGACGTCTTCCTGGGTAACGAAGCTCATCTCGACGTCGAGCTGGTAGAATTCCAGCGAGCGGTCGGCGCGCAGGTCCTCGTCACGGAAACAGGGGGCGATCTGGAAATAGCGGTCGAAGCCCGAGACCATGAGCAGCTGTTTGAACTGCTGAGGCGCTTGGGGAAGGGCGTAGAATTTGCCCGGATGCAGGCGCGACGGGACGAGGAAGTCGCGGGCACCTTCGGGCGACGAGGCCGTCAGGATGGGGGTCTGGTACTCAAGGAAGCCCTGCTGAACCATGCGCTGGCGGATCGAGGAGATCACGCGCGAGCGCAGGACGATGTTCTTGTGCAGGGTCTCACGGCGCAGATCGAGGTAGCGGTGCTTGAGGCGGATTTCCTCGGGATATTCGGGCTCGCCGAAGACCGGCAGCGGCAGCTCGGCGGCTTCGGACAGGACCTCGACACCGGTGACGCGCAGTTCGATCTCGCCCGTCGGCAGGTTGGCGTTCACGACCGAGGCCTCGCGGGCGACGACCTGGCCGTCGACGCGGATCACGCTCTCGGCGCGCAGGCGCTCGACGGCCTCAAAGCCCGGGGTCTCGGGGTGCAGCACGAGCTGGGTCAGGCCGTAGTGGTCCCTCAGGTCGATGAAAAGCAGGCCACCGTGGTCGCGCTTGCGGTGCACCCAGCCGGAAAGACGGACATTCGCGCCGGCGTCGGTCGAACGGAGGGCGCCGCAGGTATGGGAGCGGTAGGCGTGCATGGGCGGTTCGTCTTGGATTACAGGCCGCAGAGGGCGCAATTCGGGAGGCCGGAAGGGCGCATCATCGTCCCGGAAAGTCAAGGTTTGCGGGCCTGACAGGGGTCAAAAGACACCACCCGCCGGAGAATCCCGAAATGCTGTCCTGTCGATACATTCGCCCCTTCCCCCGGCCGTTGATGGGCCCAGGCTAGCCGAAACCTGCGTCAGGACCGGACACAGGCCGGATTCCTGCGACGCCAGGCGTGATCTCTGGGGCGGGAAGGCAGGATTGGGGGTCGGGAAGGCGCGGAAGATCGGGGGCGGGTAGACAGCCCGCGCGTCCACAGGCGCGTAAGCTTGTCCACGGGCGAGCGAGCCGTCCCGTTCCGCGTCTGCTATGAGGAGATCAATGACCGCCCGCCCCTCGCCCGCCGACCAGATGCGACTGCCGCTGCAGCGCGACCTGCCCGACGGGGCCGAGGGCTTCGTCGTGTCGGACTGTAACCGGGCGGCGGTCGAAGCGCTGGCGGACTGGCCCAATCTGATCGGCGGGGTGATGGCGATCTGCGGGCCGGCAGGCTGCGGCAAGAGCCGGCTGGGGCAGATCTGGGCCGAGCGAGTCGGTGCGATGGCCATCCACGGGGCCGAAGCGGCGCTGATCGACCCGATAGAGCTGGAGGGACGGCCGGTGCTGCTGGATCCGGCGCGGGAGGTCGATGACGAGACCCTGTTCCACCTGATCAACCTGGCACAGGCACCGGGTGGGGCGCTGCTGCTAGTAGCGCGTTCAGCCCCGTCCAGCTGGGAGGCCACCCTGCCCGACCTGCGCTCGCGGCTGGACGCGGTCCTGACCTATGGCATCGAGGCGCCCGACGACTCGGTCCTGTCAGCCATGTTGGAAGCGCGGTTCGCCGAGCGCGGCATCCGTCCGCAGAAGGATGTGGTGCCCTGGCTGCTCCGCCGGATCGACCGGTCGGCAGCGGCGGCGGCGGAGGTCGTCGAACGGCTGGATGGTCTTCACAAGCCGGTGACGCGGGCGCTGGCGCGGGAGGTCGTGGAGGGGGCTGAGGCGAGCGGGGAGTTGTTCGAGTGACTCCGCGCGTCTCCTTCCTGTCGCGAAGAGATGGGGAGGAGACGCGGCGCGGCTTCGCGCCGTGACGGAGGGGTAGGAAGGCGGCGCGGCCCCCCTCCACCACGCGAGTCTTAAAGACCCAGCTTCGCCTTGAGGATGTCGTTGACCGCGGCCGGATTGGCCTTGCCGCTGGTGGCCTTCATGACCTGGCCGACGAACCAGCCGAGCGACTGGGGCTTCTCGGCGACGCCGGCGGCCTTGTCGGGGTTGGCGGCGATGATCTCGTCGATGGCCTTCTCGATTGCGCCGGTGTCGGTGACCTGTTTCAGGCCGTGCTTCTCGACGACCTCGGCGGGCGAACCCTCGCCGTTCCAGACGTGGTCGAACACTTCCTTGGCGATCTTCGACGAGATGACATTGGTCTCGATCAGCTCGACCAGCTGGGCGACATGGGCGGCCGGTAGCGGGTTCTCGCTGAAGTCCTTGCCGTCGGCGGCCAGACGCGCGGAGACTTCATTGGTCACCCAGTTGGACACCAGTTTGGCATCGCGCCCCTTGGCAGCGGCTTCGAAATAGTCGGCCTTGGCCTGTTCCGAGATCAGGACCACGGCGTCGTATTGCGACAGGCCATAGTCGGCCATCAGACGGCGGCGTTTCGCATCCGGCAGTTCGGGCAGCTCAGCCTTGATGCCGTTGATCCAGGCCTGCTCCAGCTCGAGTGGCAGAAGGTCGGGGTCGGGGAAGTAGCGATAGTCCATCGCCTCTTCCTTCGAGCGCATCGAACGGGTCTCGCCGGCCGTCGGGTCGTAGAGGCGGGTCTCCTGGGTGACCGAGCCGCCATCCTCGAGGATTTCGATCTGGCGTCGGGCCTCGTAGTTGATGGCCTGGGAGATGAAGCGGAACGAGTTGACGTTCTTGATCTCGCAACGCGTGCCCAGATGGCTGAAGTCGCCGGAGGCCTTGTACTTGGCGTACTGGCCCTCTCGACAGACCGACACGTTGACGTCGGCGCGCAGATTGCCCTTCTCCATGTCGCCGTCGCAGGTGCCGAGATAGATCAGGATGGTTCTGATCTTCTTGACGTAAGCCACAGCTTCTTCGGGGGAGCGGATATCCGGACGCGACACGATTTCCATCAGGGCCGTGCCGGCGCGGTTCAGGTCGACATAGCTCTCGGTCGGCGACAGGTCGTGGATCAGCTTGCCCGCATCCTGTTCCAGATGCAGGCGCTCGATGCCGACGTTGAAGAAGGAACCGTCCTCGGCTTCCACCTCGACCACACCCTCACCGACGATGGGGAAGTAGAGCTGGCTGATCTGATAGCCGGTCGGCAGGTCGGGGTAGAAATAGTTCTTCCGGTCAAACTGGCTGCGCCTGTTGATCTGCGCATTGAGACCCAGGCCGGTGCGGACCGCCTGTTCGACGCAGTATCTGTTCAGCGTCGGCAGCATCCCGGGGAAACCGGCGTCGACGAGGCTGACCTGCTCGTTGGGGCCGGCACCGAAACCGACGGCAGCACCCGAGAACAGCTTGGCCCTTGAGGCCACCTGGGCGTGGATTTCCAGGCCCATGACGATTTCCCACGAGCCGGTTCGGCCCTGGATGAGTTTGGAAGGGGTGGTCGCTGTGTCGGTCATGAGCCTGTCCTAGCGTCCAGTCGGCCGAGAGGAAAGTTCCGGTCTTGAGAGCGTCACGAAAAGCCGGTTATCTGGACCCTCAACCCGGGAAAAAACCATGTCCAAGCTCGCTGCCGCCCTCGCCTCGATCGCCCTTGCCGCCGTCGCAGGCACCGCCGTCGCCCAGACCCAGACGCCGCCTCCGGCCGCGTCGACTCCGGCTGCTGCCCGTCCGACCATCGCCAGCCCGATCAAGGATCTGATCGCCAACGCACAGACCCGCGCGGTGCTGGAAAAGCATCTGCCCGGTGTGTCGCAACACCCCGCCCTGCCGCAGTTCCAGGACATGACCCTGGCCCAGGTGGCCCCGGTGTCGAACGGCATCGTGACCCCGGCGATCATTGCCGCGATCGACGCTGACCTGAAAGCGTTGCCGGCCGCCTAGGCCCTGCTGATCCCTCTCCCGACGGGAGGGGGATCATTCCCTTACAGCCGCTTCTTCGGCCGGGTGACAAACCCCGCCGCCCGTCACAGCGCGCTTGCGAGCTGGGAGACCGTAAGCTCGTCCAGCGCCTTGCCGGTTTCAGGCAAACCGAAGCGGCCCTGACCGGGTCGGGACGCGTTGGCACGGAGATCGGCCCTCTCACGCCAGTTGCCGCTGGCGCGGTGCGAAGGGAGTGAATGGCAGGGGCGAGCTTATGCAACCCGGCGTGGCCTTGCCCGCCGTCTGGCGCATTTGGTCGCATTGCCGCGACGGCAGGACGCAGATCAGGTTCCGCCAACCGTCGCACATACAGCCCCGGTTGGGAGACAACTGCCAAATGACCCGAAACCCCCGCTCGCTTGCCGTTTCCGTGGCCGTCCTGGCCGGTGCGCTGACTCTCAGCCTGCCGGCTACAGCAACAGCCCAGTCCGGCACCCGACCCGGCCAGGCCGTCGCGGCGTCAGCACGGACCGTGAGTTTCGCCGACACCCCGGGCGAGGCCCGCGGTACCCTGGTCCTGCCCCTGGGATCGGCCGGCGATCTGGCCGACCGTGGCAGCAGCCTCGACGAGGCGACCCGGCTCGGTGTCGAACGTGCGATCGCCTCAGCGGGCTTCAGCTACCGTGCGCGCCAGACCCTGACGCTTCGCGGTATCGGCAGTTGGGACAGGATTCTGCTGGTCGGTCTGGGTGACGGGTCGAACGCGGGTGAAACCCAATGGGCCGGCGCCGTCGCGGGGCGGACCCTGCTGGGCGAAGACGGCCCCGTCACCGTCCTGGCCAGTGGTCTTCCTGCCGCGCGGACAGCCGCCTTCACAACCGGGATGGGCATCGGCCACTACCGTTCCGATCTTTACAACAGCGCCCGGACCGGTGCGGCTCCGGTCGGCTCCCTGACCGTGGTGACCGACCAGGGTGCGGCTGCACGCACGGAATTCGAACGACGTGGAACAGGCCTGGTCGAGGCCATGACCTGGGCTCGTGACATCAGCAATGAGCCAGCCAACGTCATCTACCCCGAGACCTTTGTCGAACGCACCCGGACGGCCTTCGCCGGCCTTCGCGGTGTAACGATAGAGGTTCTGGATGTCCCGGCCATGGAGCGGCTGGGCATGGGAGCCCTTCTGGGTGTCGGGCGGGGCTCGGAACGCCCGCCGCGACTGCTGGTCGTGCGCTATCGCGGAGCCGGCGCGCCCGAAGGCGGGCCCATCGCCCTGGTCGGCAAGGGAATCACCTTCGACAGCGGCGGGATCTCGATCAAGCCCTCCGCCAATATGGGCAATATGAAGATGGACATGTCCGGGGCCGCTGCCGTGGTCGGCACCACCCTGGCCCTCGCCCGGTCAGGCGCGCCGGTCAATGTGGTGGCTGTGGCCGCACTGGCCGAGAATATGCCCGACGGTGCCGCCATCCGTCCCGGCGACGTCCTCACAGCCATGAACGGCAAGACCATCGAGATCATCTCGACCGATGCCGAGGGCCGACTGGTCCTCGCCGATGCCTTCGTCTGGATCGAGCGCAACCTGAACCCGTCGGTGGTGGTGGATGTCGCCACCCTGACCGGAGCGGTCGGCGGAGCCCTGGGCGATGACTATGCCGGTCTGTTCAGCCGCCATGACACCCTTGCTGACCAGATTGAAGCCGCCGCCGACGCCACCGGAGAGGATGTCTGGCGACTGCCCCTGCACCCCAGCTATGCCCAGGATACAGCCTCAACCATCGCCGACATCAAGAACTCGGGCGAAGGTGGGGCAGGGGCCGGGACCGGTGCCTGGTTTCTCGGCGAATTCATCAGCCGCGACATTCCCTGGGCGCATCTGGACATCGCCAACATGGCCTATGGCGGCCCCAGCGACTGGAAGCCCGCCGGTTCGGCCGGTTATGGCGTAAGGCTGCTGGAACAGTTCGTCCGCGACTTCACACCGATCCCCCGGGGACCCGCCAACGCCGGGCACTGAAGCCCCTGACGCCCGCGAAAGGCGGAGTCGCTACCACCACTTCTCCGGCCGGGCCACAAACCCGGCCGCGTCTTCCAGCGCACTCGCCACCTGGAACACGGTCGCCTCATCCAGCGCCTTGCCGATGACCTGAAGGCCCAGCGGCAGGCCGCCCTTGTCGAGGCCGGCGGGTACGGAGATGCCCGGCAGGCCGGCGAGGTTGGCGGTGACGGTGAAGATGTCGTTCAGATACATCTGCAGCGGATCGATCTGCTTGTCGCCGAGAGCGAAGGCGGCCGAGGGGGTGGACGGCGTCAGGATGGCATCCACACGATCCCAGACGGCGTCGAAATCCATGGCGATGCGACGACGGACCTTGAGCGCACGGACATAGTAGGCGTCATAGAAGCCGGCCGAGAGCACATAGGCCCCGATGGTCAGGCGGCGCTGGACCTCCTTGCCGAAACCCTCGGCGCGGCTGGTCTCATAGAGATCGGCGAGGCTGGTCGAGCCCTCGGCGCGGTGGCCGAAGCGCATGCCGTCGTAGCGGGCCAGGTTGGACGAGGCCTCGGCCGGCGCGATGATATAGTAGGCCGGCAGGGCGTATTTGGTGTGCGGCAGGCTGATGGGCACGATCTCGCAGCCGGCGGACTTGAGCCATGCGATCCCCTGGTCCCAAAGGGCCTGGATCTCGGCGGGCATGCCGTCGACGACATATTCCTTGGGCACGCCGATGCGGAGACCCTTGACCGACTTGCCGAGCGACTGTGTCCAGTCCGGCGTCTCGACGTCGAGGCTGGTGGCGTCCTTCGGGTCGTATGCGCACATGGAGCGCAGCAGGATGGCGGCGTCCTCGACCGTCTTCGTGATCGGGCCGGCCTGGTCCAGCGAACTGGCGAAGGCGACCATGCCGAAGCGGCTGGCGCGCCCATAGGTGGGCTTGATCCCGACCGTGCCGGTGAAGGCGGCCGGCTGGCGGATCGAGCCGCCGGTATCGGACGCGGTGGCGGCCAGGCACAGATCGCCGGCGACGGCCGAGGCCGAGCCACCCGAGCTGCCGCCGGGGGTCAGGTCAGCATTGGATATCGTTGACTTCCATGGATTTACAACCGGACCAAAGGCGCTGGTCTCGTTCGACGAGCCCATAGCAAACTCGTCCATGTTGAGCTTGCCCAGCATGACCGCCCCGTCGCGCCAAAGGTTGGCTGTCACGGTGGACTCATACGGCGGGACGAAGCCTCGCAGCATATTGGAGCCTGCGGTGGTCTGGACGCCGTCGGTGCAGAACAGGTCCTTGATCCCGAGCGGCGCGCCTTCGAGGGCACCGCCCTCCCCCTTTGCCAGCCGGGCGTCGGACGCTCGGGCCATGGCGAGGGCCTTGTCCGTGGTCTGGACCACGAAGGCGTTCAGGCGCGGATTGGCGGCGTCGATGCTGGCGACGAAGGCTTTTGTGATCTCTTCCGAGGAAAAGTCGCGGGCCTTGAGGCCGTCCAGGGCGGCCTTGAGCGTGAGTTTGGTCAGGTCGGACATGCTATTCGACCACCTTGGGCACGACGAAGAAGCCGTCGGCAGAGCGCGGGGCGTTGCCGAGGACGTCTGCGACCTTGTCGCCGTCGGTGACCGCGTCGTCGCGCAGTCGCATCGGCTGGGCGACGTTGGAGGTCATGGGCTCGACGCCAGCGACGTCGACCTCATTGAGCTGTTCGATCCAGGCGAGGATGCCGTTCAGCTCAGCGGCGAGCGGCTCCAGCCGGTCTTCCGGGGTCTTGATGCGGGCGAGGTGCGCCACACGGCGCACGGTCGCGGCGTCGATGGCCATGCGGCCCTCCAATGCGAAACCAGAACGGGCGGGATTAGCGTTCCGGCCCCGGTTTCACAAGGATTCTGACGCTACTGCGCAGGCGCGATCGTCACAGTGGCCGGGACAGAGCCATCGGCCGCCAGCGCCCAGCCGACGATGACGCGCCGGGTGCGACTGCCGATCGTACCGGTGGCCTCGTCCATGGTGCTCTCATCGATCTCCAGATCGACCCGCCCCGCCGACTCCGACAGGACGCGATAGTCGAGGAAGTCGCCGATGCGGAAGACGCGCCAGCCCTCGGCCGGCGAATCGAAAAAGGCGACGTGGGTGTAGAGGCCGTTCATGGCCGGGTCGCCACCGGCTGTTCCGAACAGTTTCACGGTGCGGTCGCCCTGACGCGACAGCGGCGTCAGCTCGACGACCGAGGCAGCCCATCGCTGGCCCTCATCGGCATCGGGCTGCACGATGACGGCCGGACCGGCGGCGATCAGCGGGGCGGCGGGTGCCGGCACCGCCTGTTCGGCAGGCAGGGCGGCCTTGCGGCTCTCGACCTGGGCATCGCAGGCGGCCAGACCGAGCAGGACGGTAAGGAAGGTGACAGGCTTCATAGGGGCGCGCTCCCATCAACGATGCCGCAGCTTGCACTTTGACAGGGCGGCCCGCCAGTCCTACCGCCAGAGCGTGACAGTTCTATCGCTCGAAGACCTCGCCGCCTCCACCCCGCCGGGCACGCCGTGGCTGGGGCTGGATCTGGGCGAGAAAACCATCGGCGTGGCGGTCAGCGACACGACAAGGATGATCGCAAGCCCACTGTCGCTGGTCCGCAAGACGAAATTCACTGACGACGCCAACGCCGTGCTCAAGCTGATGGACGGGCGCAAGGCGTCGGGGCTGGTGATCGGCCTGCCGCTGAACATGGACGGCAGCGAGGGGCCGCGGGCGCAATCGTGCCGGGCCTTCGCCCGCAACCTTCAGCGCATCCGTGCCGTGCCCTGCGCCTTCCAGGACGAGCGGCTGTCGACCAGCGCGGTCGAGCGATTCCTGATCGAGGAACTGGACCTCAACCGCAAGCGCCGCGCCAATGTGGTCGACCGCACCGCGGCCGCCTGGATTCTTCAGGGCGCGCTGGACCGGCTGAGGGCATGACCGCCCTGCTCACCGGCATTGTTCCGGTCTTCGCCATGATCGCCCTCGGCTGGGGGCTGAAGTGGCGGAACTTCCTGGACGATGACGGCTGGCGAGCGGTCGAGCGGCTGACCTATTTCGCCTTCTATCCGGCCTTTCTTATTCCCGCGGTATGGCGGGCGGACTTCGCAGGTGGCTCCGCCGGTCCGGTGGCCCTCGCGACGGTGGCAGTCGCCCTGACCGTGGCCCTGCTGACCGTGCTGGCCAAGCCGATGCTGCGGATCAGCGATCCCGCCTTCACCAGCGTCTTCCAGGGCGTGATCCGATGGAACGGCTTCGTCTTCCTGCCTGTGGCCGCTGCGGTCTTCGGCGAACAGGGACTGGGGATTGCGGCCGTAGCCTTCGGGGTGCTGGCCCCGGCGTTGAACGTCGTCTGTGTGCTTGTGCTCGCGCGGTGGGGCGCCGGCCAGGGCAGAGGCTGGCGGCTGGCCCTGTCGTCGCTCGCGCGAAATCCGATCATCTGGGCGTGCGGAACAGGCGCGGCGCTCAATCTGACCGGCATACCCAAGCCGGATCTTCTGATGGGCGTATTCGACCTGATGGGGCCGGGTACCATCGCCCTCGGGCTGATCACGGCCGGGGCAGGCCTGAGTTTTCGCTATGCCGCGTCGCGGCCCGTGCTGATGCTGACCGTGACGGTTATCAAGCTGATCGTCCTGCCGGTGGGAATGTACTGGCTGACGGGGGTCCTCGGTGGTGACCGGATGGCGCAAGGACTGGCGCTGCTGGCTGGAGCCTCGCCCGGAGCCGCGGCCAGCTATGTCATGGCGCGGCAGATGGGGGGCGACGCGCCCCTGATGGCAGGGGTCGTGGCCCTGACCACAGTAGCCAGCGCCTTTACCATTCCGATCCTTCTGGCGCTGTTCGGCTACATCTGAACACAGGATCTGAATACGGACGGCTTCCGTTTCGCCTCGCTCGGCCCTATAGGCGGGCCTCGATGAGCCAGCCCGCCGCACTCACCGATCTGATTCTTGAGCGGCTGGTGCCGTTCCCGCGCAGCCATTTCCTGTCAGCCGGCGACCTGAACGCTGCGACCACCCCGCCCCTGCTCGATCTGGCCGACGCCTTCGTCGATTTCAATCGCCAGTCGTCGAAGTCGCTGGACCTGATGCGGGGGCGCACGGTCATGAACCTGTTCTTCGAGAACTCGACCCGCACCAGCGCCTCGTTCGAGATCGCGGCCAAGCGGCTGGGTGCCGACGTAACGACCTTGAGTCCCCGAACCTCCTCCGCCGCCAAGGGCGAGACCCTGATCGATACGGCGGCGACGCTGAACGCCATGAAACCGGACGTACTGGTCGTGCGCCATGGGGCCTCGGGCGCGGCGGCCCTGCTGTCGCAGAAGGTCGGCTGCGCGGTGGTCAACGCCGGCGACGGACGGCACGAGCACCCCACCCAGGCCCTGCTGGACCTGCTGAGCCTGCGCCGGGCGCTCGGCGATGTGGGCGGGCTGACCGTCGCCATCTGCGGCGACATCGCCCACAGCCGGGTGGCGCGGTCCAATGTGTCGATGCTGTCGATGATGGGTGCCCGGGTGAGGCTGATCGGGCCGCCTACGCTGGTGCCGGGCGACGCCGACCGCTGGGGCTGCGAGGTCTTCCACGACATGCGTGAGGGCCTGAGGGGCTGTGACGTCGTGATGATGCTGCGGCTGCAGCTCGAGCGGATGGAAGGGGCGCTTGTCCCCTCGACCCGCGAGTATTTCCGCTTCTGGGGGCTGGACCGCGAGAAACTGTCCTGGGCCAATCCAGGGGCGAAGGTGATGCATCCGGGGCCGATGAACCGCGGGGTCGAGATCGATTCCGATGTGGCCGACGACCTGACGGTCTCGCTGATCCAGGATCAGGTGGAGATGGGCGTGGCGGCGCGAATGGCGGTTCTGGCGGCCCTGTCGGCGCGGCTGGATGGAGACGCGGCATGAGCGCCATCGCCATTCTGAACGCGCGGCTGCTGGACCCGGCCACGGACTATGACGGTCCCGGCGCGGTGCTGGTCGAGGGCGGCCGGATCACCGAGGTCATCCGCGGCAGCGGCGCGGTCGCTCCGGCTGGCGTGACGGTCATCGACGCCGGCGGCCTGTGCCTGTCGCCCGGCCTGATCGACATCCGGGTCAAGACCGGCGAGCCCGGTGCCGAGCCGAAGGAGACGCTGAAGTCCGCCAGTCTGTCGGCAGCAGCGGGTGGCGTCACCACCATCGTCATTCAGCCGGACACCGACCCGGCCATCGACGACCCGGCGATGATCGAATTCATCCTCCGACGCGGCGCGGCCCTCGGGCTGGTCAATGTCCGGGCGGCGGGTGCGGCGACCCGGGCCCGTGACGGCGTCCACATGGCTGAGATCGGCCTGATGGACGAGGCGGGTGCCCTTTATTTCACCGACGTCGACCGCGTCATCGCCAACACCCGCACCCTGCAACGGGTGATGAGCTACGCCGCAGCCTTCAATGCCCTGATCTCCTGCCGCCCCGCCGATCCGTGGCTGAGCGAGGGCGCGGTCGCGACCTCGGGCGAACTGGCCACCCGATTGGGACTGTCCTCGGCACCGGCCATCGCTGAACGCATCCAGCTGGAGCGTGACCTGGCCCTGGTCGAACAGACCGGTGCACGCTTCCTGGTCGACCAGCTCTCGACCGGAGGCGCACTTGAGACTTTGGCGCGTGCCCGCGCCCGGGGGTTGGAGGTCGCCGCCTCGGTGTCCATCAACCATCTCTGCTTCAACGAGATCGACATCGGCGACTATCGGACCTTCTACCGGCTCGATCCGCCTCTCCGCCCCGAGAGCGACCGTCAGGCGCTGATCGAGGCCGTGCGTGACGGCCTGATCGACGCCATCACCAGCGCCCACGCCCCGGCCCCGGCCGAGGACAAGCGTCGCCCGTTCGCTGAGGCAACACCGGGTGCGGTCGGGCTGGAGACCCTGCTGCCCGCGGCCCTGACACTGCAGCATGAGGACGGACTGGAACTGCTGGACATCCTGCGGCCCCTGACCCAGGGGCCCGCGACCCTGCTCGGTCTGGATGCCGGCATTCTTGGGGCCGGAGCACCGGCGGACCTGATCCTGTTTGATCCTGGCGCGCCGGTGGTGATCGACGCCGACGCGCTGAAATCCAAATCGAAGAACTCGCCATTCGACGGACGACGATTGCAAGGCAAGGTCTTGCTCACGGTCGTCGGCGGACGCATCGTCCACGACACACGCTAAGAGGGAGCGAATCACTTGCAGGATCTGGTCGGACCCGCTCTCGGAACGCTCGCGCTCGCAGCGGTGGGCGGATACCTGCTGGGCTCCATCCCTTTCGGCGTGATCCTGACCCGTCTGGCGACCGGCGAAGATGTGCGAAGCATCGGCTCGGGCAACATCGGCGCGACCAACGTACTGCGGACCGGACGCAAGGATCTGGCCCTTGCGACCCTGATCCTTGACGCCGGCAAGGGTGCGGCGGCCTTCCTGCTCGCCCAGGCCCTGTTCCCCGGCGTCCCGGCCATCGCTGCCATTGCCGGCGGCGCAGCCTTCCTCGGCCACCTGTTCCCGGTCTGGCTCGGCTTCAAGGGCGGCAAGGGGGTAGCGACCTTCTTCGGACTGCTGATCGCCGCGGCCTGGCCCCTTGGCCTGATGGCCGCGGCCACCTGGTTGCTGGTGGCCGTCCTGTTCCGTATGTCCTCCCTGGCCGCCCTGGTCGCGGCCGTGGCAGCCCCGCTGCTGGCCCTGCTGCCCCTGCCCCTCATGGGGCTGCCGGCGTCAGGCCCGGTGCTGGCCCTGTCGGTGGCGACCGCGATCCTGATCTGGTTGCGCCACCACGAGAACATCGCCCGGATCCTGAAAGGGACCGAACCGCGAATAGGGGCAAAGAAGGGGTGACCCTCACGGACGCAGAGCGTTTCGCGCGCCTGCGTCTGGCGCGGACCGACCAGATCGGTCCGGTGACCTTTCGCCAGTTGCTGGAACGGTTCGGCTCTGCCGTACGGGCCCTTGAGGCCCTGCCCGACATGATCCGGCGCGGGGGTGCCCACGGGCACGCGATACCGCCGATCGAAGGCATTGCGGCCGAGATGGAGGCGGGCGAGCGGGTCGGGGCCCGGCTGATCGTGCTGGGCGACGCCGATTATCCCGACATGCTGGCAGCCGTCGACCCGCCTCCGCCGCTGCTGTGGGCGCTCGGCGACGCGAGCCTGATGGCGCGGCCCTGTATTGCCGTGGTCGGTGCCCGCATCGCCTCGGCGGGCGGGCAGAGAATCGCGCGAGGCCTGTCCCAACAGCTGGGTGAGGTCGGCCATGTCGTGGTCTCCGGACTGGCGCGCGGCATCGACGCTGCAGCCCATACCGGTGCCCTGCCGACCGGAACCGTGGCAGTGCTCGGCGGCGGCGTGGACGATGTCTATCCGCCTGACAATGCCGACCTCTATGCCCGGATCGTCGAGAACGGCTGTGTCGTCTCCGAGAGTCCGATGGGGGCACGGGCGCAGGCGAAGGACTTTCCGCGCCGCAACCGGATCATCTCGGGTCTCTCGCGCGGGGTGATCGTGGTCGAGGCCGAGCTGCGATCCGGGTCGTTGATCACCGCCCGACTGGCCGGCGAACAGGGCCGGGATGTCTTCGCCGTGCCGGGATCACCGCTCGACCCGCGTTCGCGGGGACCGAACGAGCTGCTGCGACAAGGTGCCATTCTCTGTGAGGGGCTGGAGGATGTGGAGCGGGCGTTCTCGACCTTGCGGACGCTCCGCGAGCCCGGACCGGCCAACCCTTTCGAGGGCGCTCCGAACGAGATCGAGGCCGCGGTGATCGAACAGGTCGCGGCCCTTCTGTCCCCCACCCCGACGCCCCGCGACGAACTGGCCCGTGCCCTGGGACTGCCGATCGGGACCGTGGCCGCGGCCCTGCTGGAGCTCAATCTGATGGGGCGCGCCGAGCTTCTGCCGGGCGGTCTGGCCGCGACAGGATCGCCCTGAATTCCAGCGCCGATTGACAGCGGCGCTCGCGCCAACCACGTTCCGCCCCCTTTCCGAGCCCGCGCAAGGCCCCCTCCCCGCATGAACCTCGTCGTTGTCGAGAGCCCCGCAAAGGCCAAGACCATCAACAAATATCTGGGCCCGGACTTCACAGTCCTGGCGTCCTATGGCCACGTCCGCGACCTCCCGTCGAAGGACGGCTCGGTCCTGCCTGACGATGATTTTGCCATGAGCTGGGAAGTCGACGTCCGCGCCTCCAAGCGGATGTCGGAGATCGCCGAAGCCGCCAAGAAGGCCGACCGCGTCATCCTGGCGACCGACCCCGACCGCGAGGGAGAGGCGATCAGCTGGCACGTCCTGGAGATCCTGACCAAGAAGAAGGCGCTCAAGGACACCGCCGTCGAACGGGTCACCTTCAACGCCATCACCAAATCCGCCGTGCTGGAGGCCATGGCCAATCCGCGCCAGCTGGATATGGAACTGGTCGAGGCCTATCTGGCTCGCCGCGCGCTGGACTATCTGGTCGGCTTCACCCTTTCGCCCGTGCTGTGGCGCAAGCTACCGGGCGCGCGCTCGGCCGGTCGGGTGCAGTCGGTCGCCCTGCGCATCGTCGTCGACCGCGAGATGGAGATCGAGGCGTTCCGGGCGGCGGAATACTGGTCCGTCGAGGCCGACTTGGCCGCCGACAGCCCGCCCTTCACCACCCGCCTGGTCAAACACGCCGGCAAGCGGGTGCAGCGGCTGGACATCACCTCCGAGGCCATGGCCAACGCCGCGCGCGATGCCATCAAGGCCGGTAGTTTCACGATCAAGTCGATCGAGAAGAAGCCGGTCAAACGCAGTCCCTCGCCGCCTTTCACCACCTCGACCCTGCAGCAGGAGGCCGCGCGCAAGCTGGGCTTTACCGCCCAGCGCACCATGCAGGCGGCGCAGAAACTGTATGAAGGCGTCGACGATACCGGCGGCCTGATCACCTATATGCGGACCGACGGCCTGTCGGTAAGCCCCGAGGGCATCGCCCAGGCGCGTGAAGTCATCGCCGACCGGTTCGGCCCTGCCTACGTCCCGGAACAACCTCGATATTACAAGACGAAGGTCAAGAATGCTCAGGAAGCGCACGAAGCGATCCGGCCGACCAACCTGACCCGTTATCCTGACAGCCTGCGGCTCGAGGGCGACCTGTCGCGCCTGTATGAGCTGATCTGGAAACGGATGATCGCCAGCCAGATGGAGTCCGCCCGCCTGGACCGGACCACGGTCGACGTCGAGACACCCGACGGCCAGACCGGCCTGCGGGCCACCGGCCAGGTCGTGGCCTTCGACGGCTTCATCGCCGTCTATGAGGAAGGTCGCGACGACAAGCCCAAGGACGGCGTCGACGATGAGGACGACACCACCCGCCTGCCCGCATTGAAGGAAGGCGCTGTTGCGAAAGTCGAGGCGATCCGCACCGACCAGCATTTCACCGAGCCGCCGCCCCGCTTCTCGGAGGCGACCCTGGTCAAGAAGCTGGAGGAGCTCGGCATCGGCCGGCCGTCGACCTATGCCTCGATCCTGACCACCCTGCGCGACCGCGAATATGTCCGCATGGACAAGAACCGGTTCATTCCGGAGGACAATGGACGGCTGGTCACGGCCTTCCTCGAACAGTTCTTCACCCGATGGGTTCAGTACGACTTCACCGCGGCACTGGAGACCCGGCTGGACGAGGTCTCGGCCGGAGATCTGGACTGGAAGGTCGTGCTGCGCGACTTCTGGAGCCAGCTGAAACCGGCCACCGACGCCGTCACGGCGCGACAGGGCGTGATCGACGAACTGGACACGGCGATCGGGCCGTTCCTGTTCCCGGACAAGGGTGACGGGGCGGACGCCCGGCTATGCCCCCTGTGCAAACAGGGCCGGCTGCATCTGAAGGCCAGCTTCAAGATGAAGTCGTCCTTCATCGGCTGCTCCAACTATCCGGAATGCCGGTACACGCGCGGCTTCGGTGCCGCGACCGGCGTCGAGGACGGTGGGGACCGCGATCTGGGCGTTGATCCGGACACCGGTGCGCCGGTGGCGCTGAAAATCGGCCGGTTCGGCCCCTATGTGGAAACCACCATCCCCGGCGAGGAGAAGCCGAAGCGGTCGTCCCTGCCCAAGGGCTGGTCGCCCGCGACCCTGGCCCTGGAACAGGCCCTGCGTCTGCTGGCCCTGCCGCGCGAGGTCGGAATCCATCCGGAAGACGGCAAGCCGATCTCGGCGGGTCTCGGCCGCTATGGGCCCTTCGTCCTGCACGCCGGCACCTATGCCAATGTCGCCGACATCGACGAGGTGTTCGACATCGGCCTGAACCGGGCCGTGGTGCTGCTGGCTGAGAAGCGGGCCGGAAAATTCGCGGGTCGCGGGGCTGCAACGGCACCCCTCAAGGACCTTGGAGCCCACCCGGAATCGGGCGAGCCGGTGCACGTCATGGCGGGTCGTTTCGGCCCCTATGTGAAGTCGGGCAAGGTCAACGCCACCCTGCCCAAGGGCACTGCGCCCGAGGACATGACGATGGAGATCGCCGTCCCCCTGCTGGCCGCGCGCGCGGCTGCCGCTCCGGCCAAGGGCAAGAAGGCTCTGGCAGTGAAGAAGTCGGCTCCCAAGGCGGCGGCGAAGAAGCCGGCTGCGAAGAAGAAGGCACCGGCGAAGAAGCCGGCCAAGGCCTAGCCCTTCAGCAGTCTGTCCCGGGCGGCGTTCAAGCGGGACGCAAGCCCTTCCGTACCACCCTGATCGGGGTGGGCGCGACCCATCAGCCGTTTCCAGGCGGTGTTGATCTCCTGCGGCGTCGCATCGGCTGGGACGCCGAGGAGGGAGCGGGCTTCGGCCGGGCTCATCGCCTCGGTCCGGGTCACCGACGTGCGCTGGCGAGAGGACAGGGTCAGCCAGAGGCCGGCTCCGGCAAGGGCCAGGGCCGGAAGCCATGCACCGCGGGCGGCGAGCAGGACCGCACCGGCGATCAGCACAGCGCTGAACAGGGTGGCGGTAACGCGCCAGTGGCCTCTGCCACGTCGTTCGGTCTGACGTCCCAGACGAACCAGCGCCCAGACGGCGATCGCCGCCAGCGCCAGCCAGACGAAACTCAAGACCTCACGCCGCCGCGTCCAGCGGGGCGTCCAGCGCGCTGCCGTCGAGGCCGAGGGCCAGCATCAGATTGCGCATCTCCTGACGCGCCGCGACATGGGCGAGAGAGACGGCGACCGGTCGGACCTCATTGGACAGGTCGGCGACCGTAAGGCCGAAGGGGAAGAGCTCGCGATAGATGACGCGGTCACGCAGGCCGGGGCCGATGCGGAAGCCGACGCGGCGCGCCAGCTTTTCCATCCGCTCCTCGAGCCGCTGGCGGTTGCGGGCGGCGGCGACGGCCATGCGGTTGACCACCACGATCCAGTCAATGGTCGCCTGACGACCCTCGGTGATCGCCCGGTGCTTGCGGGCCTCCCAGACGCTCTCGGAATAGATCGAGGGCTTCAGCAGTTCGAGGGTGACCGGGTCGATCTGGCCCAGCAGGTCGAAATCGACGAAGCTGTCGTTCATCGGGGTCACGATCTGGTCGGCGAGGCCATGGGCCGTGCGCGACAGCAGGGTGTCGCCGCCCGGCGTGTCGATCAGGATGACATCAGCCTCGGCGCGAGCCTGGGCCATGGCGGCCTGGAAGCGGGCCAGTTGTACCTGCTCGTCGGCCTTTGCCAGCGCCTTGCCGTCGCCAAGATCGGGCTCGACCGGCATAGGCAGGACCTGGTTGTTGCCGGCCATCCAGCCGGCACGGTTGGCGAAGAATTTGGACATCGACCGTTGGCGCAGGTCCAGATCGATGATCGCCACACGCCGGCCCGCGTGAAGCAGGCCGCAGACGATGTGGATCGCGAGGGTGGATTTGCCCGCCCCACCTTTTTCGTTACCGACGACGATGACCGCAGGGTCAGCCATGGATGTTCACGCCCCTCTGACGGCCGCCGACTCAGACAAACGACCGCGAGCTCACAGAATCGCGCCGGTGGGGGCAGACGTCAACGACCGGATGGACGACGGCTGTGGATGCGCCGGTCAGACGACCCGATTGCACCACGGGTCATCGATCCCCGCAGCGGCGCAGACAGCCGCGGCACCGGCGGCAGGAGCTATGACCTTGAGCCGGGTCAGCCGCCGGCCGCTGACCTCGACGCTCTCATAGACCGGCGACAGGCCGTTCAGAGCCCAGGCGGCCTCGCCGGACTTGAGCCGTGTCCAGGCCGAGCGGGCGGCGGCCTCACTGGAATAGGCACCGAGCTGTACAAGACCCCGGTTTACGCGGGTTGCGGCCGGGCGAGCCGGCGTGAGGGCAGGACGCAGGTCAGCACGCGACGAGGCGGCGTCGATCCGGGCCGAGACCTGCTGGACCACGGCGTCAGCCACGACAGGCGCAGCGGCCGCGACCAGCCGGGGCGCGGCGCGCTCGACGGCCCCGTCGAGGCCGTCCCGGGCGTCCCAGAGCGCATGGGGGTCCATCACCTCGACACGAAGGGCGGGGCGCAGTCCCGCTTCCGCGGCAGTGCGGGGCTGTGCAGCTGCTGTGCGCTTGCCGTCCAGGTCGATTGCAGCGACGGAATTCGCGAGGTTCTCGAAGCGGTGTGGATCGCTGTCGACCATACCGCAGGAACTCAGGCCTACGGCCGCAAAGAGCACCGCGACTGGACGAGTGATAAGGCTGGGCTTCATAAGCCGATACTGACACGGCAAGATTTGCCGCCCCGTTCACAATCAGCCTTAAGCCGAAAGGTTAATCCGTTCATCATGGCCGAGCCTCGTGTCCTCCCCGTGGTCCGCAGCGTGGCGTCGCTGCGTGAGACTGTCCGCGGCTGGCGTCGGCAAGGGCTCACCGTCGGCTTTGTGCCGACCATGGGGGCCCTGCATGAGGGTCATCTGACCCTGGTGCGAGAAGCCGGCCAGCGCACGGACAGGGTGGTGGCCAGCGTCTTCGTCAACCCGACCCAGTTCGCCGCCCACGAGGATCTGGGCACCTATCCCAGACAGGAGGCCCGGGACGCGGAGCTGCTGGCCGGAGCGGGCTGTGATCTGCTGTTCGCGCCATCGGTGGAGGAGATGTATCCGGCGGGTGCAACCACCACCATCAGCGTCGGCGGTCCGGCCGAGGGACTGGAGGGCACCTTCCGGCCACAGATGTTCGGCGGCGTTGCCCTGGTGGTCGCCAAACTCCTGAACCAGGTCCAGCCGGATGTCGCCGTGTTCGGCGAGAAGGACTGGCAGCAGTTGATGGTCGTGCGGCGTCTGGTTCGCGACCTCGATCTGCCCACCGCGATCATCGGGTCCCCGACCATGCGCGATGGCCACGGCCTCGCCCTGTCCTCACGTAATGCCTATCTGTCCGGGCCGGAACTGGAGATCGCGCGACGGCTCAACGGCGTGCTGGTAGAAGCCGGAGCGGCCGCCGCCTCAGGCCGGATGCTGGCCGAGGTGGAACAGGAGGCCCGCGCGGCTTTGCTGGGTGCCGGGTTCAGCCATGTGGACTATGTCGCCGTCCGTCGGGCGGACGATCTCGCGGTCTTCACCGACGGCGTCGTGGATGCGGCGGGACGGATCCTGGCCGCAGCATGGCTGGGGCGCACGCGGCTCATCGACAATATGGCGATCGCCGCGCCGACCTGACGCCGGCCCTCAGGCCAGTTTCAGATCCATGCCCCCGCCGATCCATTCGATGCGCGACCGGCGACGGGCCTCGGCCGAAGCGGTCGCATTTCCGAGAGCGGCTTCGGCCTCGGCCAGCACGAAATAGCTGTAGGGGTCGTTGGGCCAGTCCTCGATCAGTTCCAGTACCTTGGCCCGCGCCCCGGCAGCGTCACCCTTCATCAGCAGGGCGGCCGCGAGGCTGCGGCGGGTCGGATACCAGACGATCGGCGGATCACCGCCCTCCTCGCCCTGCCCCTGGATCGCCGCCGCGCGCCCATAGGCGGCGATGGCCGCATCGGCATCACCGGCGATCATCGCCGCCCGTCCTTCCAGCACGCGCTGGGACAGTTCGGTGAAGTCGCGCCGCTCAGCCGCCATTGGTCCCGCGGCGAAGGAAGGATCCGTGCGAAGGGTCTTGATCGCCTCGGCCGCTGCACGGACCGCCGCAGCGTCACCCGCACGCGCCGCAGCCTCGCCGCGGGCATAGTGCCAACTGACGCGCAGCATAGGATGACTGGCCTCGGGTTCGCCGAGGGCCGCCACCTGCTCCGGCGTGCCGAACCGTCCGTAGATCGCATAGGCGTTGTTGGCGACCATCTGCCGCCACAGATTGTCGGCCGGGATGTCCGGGTAGGTCGCCAGGAACCAGGCGGCGAGCTTCAGCCCCTCCTCGGCCCCGCCGGCCATCAGGGCCCCGCCCATGCCGAAATGGATGTTGTGCCCATGCAGCGGCATGCCGGGCACGCCGCCGGGCGGACGGGCGAGGCTGTCGTATCTCAGGTCCAGCGCCACCGCATTGACGTTGGACATCATGGCGTCCCGGTAGCGGCCGACCCGATAGAAGGTGTGTGACGGCATATGCACCAGATGGCTGGCTCCGGGAGCCAGCGCCGCGAGGCGCTCGCCATAGGGGATGGCCTTGTGCGGGTCGTCCGACCATTCGGTCAGATGGATGTAAAGGTGGATCGCACCCGGATCGTCCGGGGCTGTCGCCAACGCCTGTTCCAACAGTTCCATGGCGCGGGTGATGCCGGTGTCCTTGGCCTTGCCGTCCTCGTCCCACCATTCATCGGCCTTCAGCATCCATGCGTCAGCGGTGATGGCGGCGACCGTGATGTCGGACGGATTTCGGCGGGCAATCCGGTCCATGGCCTGGGCGAAGCGCCGGTCACGGGTCCCTTTCAGACCGGAATAGCGTTGCACGAGGGCGTCGATCATCTGGCGCTGCATGGGCGTGGCGCGGCGGGCCAGCCGGCGGGCGTCCCGCGCGGCTTTCAGGGCTGCGGCCTGGCTGTCGTCGTCGTTGCCGCCGCCGTTCAGATTGGGGCCAAGCGCCCAGGCCTCGCCCCACGCACACATGCCGCAGGTCGGGTCGAGCAGCCGCGCCTTGCGGAAGGCCCGCACCGACTCCTTGTGCTCGAAGGCCCAGCGCAGCCGGACGCCGTGGTTGAACCAGGCCTGGGCCTCCGGAACGGCCGTATCGACCGTGAACCCTCCTGTGCCGAACCCGTCGACCATCACCATGTCGGCTACGGGGGTGCCCGTATTGGCCGAGACGGCGGGACCGCAGACCTGCGGCCGCTCGATCCGGTCGAGCATCGCCCGCTCGGCTGTCGCATCAGCGACGGCGGCAGGGCCGATCAATGAAACCGTCAGGGCAACGCCGGCCAGCAAGATATGACGCATGAAAGGGGGCCTCCCCTGCCCTCGAAGCTACCTTGGAGCGAAAGGCGGCGCTCGCCAAGTGCGGTCGCCGCATGAGCTGCCGGTACGAAGCCGAGGGTGCCGATCAACGGCTTCATCCGCATTTGATCTCGCGGATCACGCCGGTGGGTTCGTCAAACAGGAAGGTCACCCGACGCGGATCGTGATCGAGGGTCACCGGACAGGTGGTGCAGACGGTCCGCCAGACATCGCCCGTGGGAGCCGCAGGCAGCTCCGCAACCGGTTTCCCGACATAGTGTTGATAGTAGGGTGCCAGGCACTGATCAGGTGCTGCGTTCTGTAGTTCGGGCGTCGGGTCAGCGACGATGGCCGGCGCACAACCGGTCATAAGCAGGGCCGTGACAGCGGCACCGAAAACCGGAATCTTCCCGGGCATGAGCTCTCTCCTTGGCTTCAACCGCAGCGGACCTGCTCAACAAGCCCGGTCTGCCCGTTGAAAAAGATGTTCAGGCGGTGGGGTGAATAGTCCTGGGTAACCGGGCAGGTCGTGCAGGTGACCCGCCGGTTCGCCACCTCCACAGGAACCGGTATCTCAGTCTTCGGCCTGCCGACCAGCCACTGCAGCTCACTGGCCCGGCATATGTCAGCGGTCGGATTGGACGGGCGCACACCGGTCGGCTGATTGATCTGGGCCTGCTCGACAGTGCGCGGCGCCGACGCCTCGGGGGCGGGCGTCGAACAGGCGGCCAGGGCCAGCAGGGCGATCAGGCCGCCTTTTCCCAGCGCCCTTCCGGAGACTGCTTCCAGTAGGCCAGCGCCGCACCCGCATCCTTCAGCGTCTTCCACCGGACACGCGCGCCCGCCAGCGCCGCCTCGTCCCGTCCGTCGAAGATGATGAAGCATCGCTCGAAGCCTTTCGTGTCGCCCAGCTCTGAGCCGTCCACAATGAACAGGGCCTGAGCGCCGTTCAGATTCTCAAGCGATTCGGTCAGCAGTATGGGCTGCTGCCCGGACCCGGGGTCCGATGCCCGCCCATGCGCCAGAAAGCTGTCGTCGCGATAGGTCCACAGCCGCTCATCGATCTCGTCAAGCAGGCGGGGATCAGCGGCACGCAACAGCGCCCGCCAACCCCGTTCGCGTGTCTTCTCCATCAAGCCGGGCAACACCTGTTCAAGGGTCGACCGCTCGAGGTGGTAGAACCAGATTTCCGGCTTGGCGTCAGACACCCGGCTCTACCTTTTCAGAGACTCACGACTCGTAACTGTCAGCCACCATCCGGTCGAGCGTGCGCACGCCCCAGCCGACCGCACCGTCCGGAACCGTCGGGCTGCGGCTGTCCTTGACCCAGGCGGTCGGGGCGATGTCGATGTGGGCCCAGGGCACACCGTTGGTGAACCGCTGCAGGAACAGGGCGGCCGTGATCGAGCCGCCCGCGCGACCGTTGCCGGTGTTCTTCACATCGGCGATCGGGGTGTCGATGTGGCGCTCGTAGAAGGCCGGGATCGGCATCCGCCAGGCGTTCTCCCCGACCTTGGGACCGGCGGCGAGGAAGTTGTTGGCCAGTTCGTCGGAGTTGGAGAACACCCCGGCATACTCGTGCCCGAGCGCCACGATCATGGCTCCCGTCAGGGTCGCCAGGTCGAGCATGAATTTCGGCTTGAACCGCTCCTGGGTGTACCAGAGGCAGTCCGCCAGCACGAGACGGCCCTCGGCGTCGGTGTTCAGGATCTCGACCGACTGCCCGGACAGCGAGATCACGACATCACCCGGACGCTGGGCGTTTCCATCGGGCATGTTCTCAACCAGGCCGATGACCCCGATCGCATTGACCCTGGCCTTGCGGCCGGCCAGCGCGTGCATCAGCCCGACCACGGCGGCCGAGCCGCCCATGTCCCACTTCATCTCTTCCATGCCGTCCGCCGGCTTGATCGAGATGCCGCCGGTGTCGAAGGTCACGCCCTTGCCGACGAAGGCGATGGGCTGTTCATCCTTCTTGCCGCCGTTCCACTTCATGATGACGACCTGACTGTCGCGCACGCTGCCCTGGCCGACGCCGAGCAATGTGCGGAAGCCGAGCTTCTCAAGCTCCTTCTCGCCCAGAACCTCGATCTCGAGGCCCAGCTTTTCGAGGCCCTTCACACGCTTCGCATACTCTTCCGGGTAGAGGACGTTGGCCGGCTCGGCGACGAGGTCACGCGCGAACTCGACGGCGGTGGCAACCGCGGAATGGACGGCCCAGGCGGATTCGGCCGCCTTCACATCGCCGGCCACGATCTTGATGGTCCCGATCGACGGCGTCTTCTCGGGCTTGAGTGTGGTGCGGTATTTCAGGAACCGGTAGCTGGCCAGCCGGGCCGCGAAGGCGGCGCGGGCGGCCTGGTCGGCAGACAGGTGCGAGGCGTCGATGGTCAGGGTCGTCGCACCCGACAGCTTGACGGCGTGATAGGCGGCCCCGGCGGCGGCCTCGAGCGCGAGGTCATCAAACTTGCCCGCCTCGCCTGCGCCGCTGAGCAGGATGGTGCCGGCATCGACCCCGGCCGGGGCGGCGATGGTCAGGGTGCTGTTGGACGCACCCGTGAAGCGACTGGCGGTCATCGCCTTCGTCAGGGCTCCGGAGGTCGAAGTGTCGAGCTGGGGTGCCATGCCCGAAAGAACCCGGCCTTCGTGGACCAGAACAGCCAACACCTCAGCGGCGCTCGCGGACGAGACGAATTCGATCTTCATTTACTACTCCCGCCGGGCGATACGCCCCGGCTCTGTGTCGATGGTATTGGCGCACGCGGTTTCAACGGTGCAGTCGGGTGTGTATTAGATGCGCTCCCTCGCCGCCGCCTGCAATGCGCAATTTCCTTCGAAACATGACACTGATTCAAGGCTATCTTTTCCGGCAGATCGGGCGCCCCGTCGTGGCCGCCTGCGCCGCGCTGGCCGCGATCGGTATCCTGAGCCAGAGCCTCGACCAGCTGGAAGTCATCGTCGAGCGCGGCCAGAGCGTGTGGGTGATGGTCAAGCTGACCCTGCTGGCGGTGCCGCAGTTGCTGGCCGTCATAATTCCCATCGGCCTGTTTGTGGGTGCCCTGATCGCCCTGACCCGCCTGCAGAGGGAACAGGAGCTGACGGCGGTCTTCGCGTCCGGCGTCACGCGCTGGTCGGCGATTCGCCCGGCTGTCTGGATCGCACTCATCGCGGCCGTTCTCACCCTTTTCGTCACGGCTGTCGGACAGCCCTGGGCGCAGAGGCAAGCGCGGGCCGAGGCCTTCGCTATCCGCACCGACCTTGCGGCGCTGCTGGTTGAGGAAGGACAGTTTGTTCAGGGGCCGAACGGACTGACCGTCTATGTCCAGCAAATCGAACAGAATGGTCTGCTGAAGAACCTGTTTGTCTATCTCGAGGACGGGGACAAGGTGACGACCTGGGACGCGGCCGAGGCCCGGTTCAGCCGCATTGATGGCCAGCCCTATCTGACTCTGCTGAACGGCTCGTGGCAGCGATATTCATCACGAGGCGTGCTCGAGTATTTCTCTTTCGGCCGCAACGATGTGCCCCTGGCCCAGTACGCTCAAGTGGCGGAGCGGGTCCGCTACAAGCCGACCGACCTGTATCTGACCCAGTTGTTCAATCCGTCGCCCGGCGACCTCGAACATGTCGGCTCGGCGGGCGAGTTGATGGCCGAGGGCCATTTGCGACTGACCGCACCCCTCTATGCCCTCATGGCCATGGCCATGGCGCTGACGGCGATCATGGGAGGGCCATTCAGCCGCACCGGCTATGGCCTGCGAATCGCCCAGGCGGCAGGGGCGTTCCTGATCGTCCGGGTGGCCGGCTACGGCGTGGTCTCGGCCAGCGCCTGGAATGGCTGGCTGAATATATTCCAGTACCTGCTGCCGATCGTGGCCACCGCGATCGCCTTGAGGCTGCTGTTCAGGGCGCTGAAGCCGCGGCGAGGTCCTGTCCGGGCCCCGTTCGAACGGTTGAAGGCCCGATTCGCATGACCGGTCGCACCCTGCCGCTCCTGCCCTGGCTCAGGCTGGGCCAGATCGAACGATATGTGCTGTTGCAGCAGGCACGGTCACTGGGAGTCGCCCTCGGCGTCATTGCGGCCCTCATCATGCTGATCGACTTCGTCGAGATTTCCCGCGGGGTCGGCTCCGACGTGGATCTCTCGGGCATCCGCATCCTTGGGCTGATGCTGCTGAAGTCACCGCAGGTGATCATCCAGCTTCTGCCGTTCGTCTTCCTGTTCGGCACCCTGGCAGCCTTCGTCGGCCTGAACCGTCGCAGCGAACTGATCGCCATGCGGGCGGCGGGCGTTTCCGCCTGGCGGTTCGTGCTGCCGGCGGCAGGCGCGGCCCTGATGTTCGGCGTCGTGACCGTCGCCGCCCTCGGGCCCCTGGCAGCGTCCGCAGACGGCCTTTTCCAGCGGGAGCGGGCACGCCTGTCGGGATCCGCGGCGGGGGCCGAGGCCAGTCCGACCGTATGGATCCGCGAGGGGGACGACACACGCCAGATGGTCATCCGAGCCGAGCGTCAGGACCGTTCCAACGCCAGGCTGCTGGACGTCACCTTCTTCATCTACACCAATGACGCTGCGGGCATGCGGACCTTCTCCGAGCGGATCGATGCGGACTCGGCGTCCCTGTCGAACGGCAGCTGGCGGCTGGTCAACGCCGTCGGGGCCGAGATCGGCCAGCGCGCGGTGCGCTACGCCACGCTCGACCTGCCTTCCAGCCTGGCCGATGAGGAGGCCTTCGAGCGCTTCGCCCGGCCCCAGTCGACCTCGTTCTGGTCCCTGCCGGCACAGATCGACCGGGTCGAGGCTGCAGGCTTTTCCTCGACCGCCTACCGACTGCGGCTGCAGCAGTTGCTGGCCACGCCGCTGATGTTCGCCGCCATGTCGATCCTGGCCGCCGCCTTCTCCCTCCGCCTGATGCGGCTGGGTGATCTGGCGCGGATGAGCGTGGCGGCCGTGGTGCTGGGGTTCGGCTTCTTCTTCGTCAACCAGGCGGCGTCCGCCTTTGGCTCGGCCGAAGTGATCCCGCCCTGGCTGGCAGCCTGGTTGCCGCCCTTGCTGACAGCGCTCGCCGCCTTCACCTTGCTGTTCTATACCGAAGACGGCTAAGCGATCCGGCCTGTCCCCCGGCTTGCCGGACCGTACGCCCTTCAGAGTGATTTCCTGCATGCAGCGTGACCGCCGCGCGCCCGATTTGGGAGCCTTGCGCAACCGGCTTCTGGCCGGTGCGGCCGCTGTCGCGCTGGCCTCCCTGGCCGGAACCGCCATGGCGCAGCAGGTCCCGGCGACCGCCGCTCCAACCGGGCCAGCCGCTGACGGCCTGACCCCCGATGCCGTCTATATCGAGGCGGACTCCACAACCCGGGACGGCGACGTCATCACCGCCGAAGGCACCGGTGCCGACCGCGTCCTGGCCCGGTTCCAGGGGGCCACCCTGAGAGCGGGCACCGTCAGCTACGACCTCGGACTGGGGATCGCCAGCGCGGACCGGCAGGTCGAGTTCCGCGATCCCTCAGGCAATGTCGTCTTCGCTCGCCATCTCGAGCTCGATGCCGATCTGAAGGCCGGTGCCGCCGTCGATTTCGCGACCCGCTTCAGCAACGGCGCGAGCCTGATGGCCGCAACGGCCGTCCGCCGCAGTGAAAACGTCAATGAGCTGAACTACGCCCTCTTCACCCCCTGTCCCATCTGCGACACGGACGGGAACCCCAAGGAACCCAGCATCGCCATCCAGGCGGAACGGGTGGTCCAGGATGAGGCCCTGCGAGCGGTCCTGTATCGCAACGCCGTGTTCCGGGTCGGCGGCGTGCCGGTCTTCTACCTGCCGGTCTTCGCCCACCCTGATCCGACCGTTGAGCGGGCCTCCGGCTTTCTCGTGCCCATCCCCAGCTATGACGAGGGTCGGGGCCTGAGCCTTGAAATGCCCTATCTGCGGGTGGTGTCCTCCTCCGAGGACTGGCTGATCAGTCCACAGTTCAACACCGACGTCGCGCCCCTGCTGAACCTGCAATGGCGCCGCAGGTTCACCGACGGGATGATCGTCGCTCGCGGCGGCTATACCTACGAACGCAGCTTCGGGGACTTCGACCTCGATGGCGACGGCGACGCCGAGAGCAATGTGAAATACGGCGACCGGACCAGTCGCAGCTACTTCCTCGGTCATGGCCGGTTCGATCCCAACGGGCCCTGGCGCTGGGGTTTCACCCTGGAGCGGGTCTCGGACAAGACCCTCTTCGACCGCTATGACATCCGCGATCCCTATCAGGACAACGGCCTCTTTTACGGGGATCAGCGGCGGCTGATCAGCCAGCTTTATGCAGAGCGCCAGACGGCCAGGTCATACCTCTCGATCGCGGCGTTCGACATGCAGAGTCTGAGGGTGACCCGGTTCGATCCCGTCACGCCGGCCCTGAACGAATTCGAGGCTGACGGGGCCCTGCCGGTCGTTGCCCCCCTGGTCGAAGCCCGCTGGGAGCCGTCCGGACCGATTCTCGGAGGTCGGTTACGGCTGCAGGGATCGGCTGTGGCGTTGCTGCGCGACGACTATGTCGGCGGACCGGTGCTTCGGCCGGCGATCATCCCGGCCGGCTCTACCCTCGGCCTGCCCGGCGTCGACAGCCGGCGCATCTCGGGCCAGGCCGAATGGCGACGGACGCTGATCTCTCGCCTCGGGGTGCGTTGGGAACCATTCGTGGATGTCCGCGGCGACCTCTATTCTGTGGGTGACCTGCCGCCTCTCCCGGGGCTCGGAGACGACACCATCTCCCGCGGCCGGGCCACGGCGGGCCTCGACATAGGCTATCCGCTCTTCCGTCGCGTCGGCCAGGAGGCCGACCTGATTCTTGAGCCGATGGCCCAGTTGTCGGCATCGACCGCCTCGGACCTCGATCCACGCATCCCGATCGAGGACAGCCAGACACTGGAGCTGGACGAAAGCTCGCTGTTCAGGACCGATCGATTCCCCGGCTATGACCTCTATGAGGGCGGTTCCCGCCTGACCCTGGGCGCTCGCGCGACCCTGCGGTGGAAAGAGGGTCGACAGGCCAGCCTGTTCATCGGCCGCAGCTATCGCTCCGAAGAAGAGAACGCTTTCCTGACGCCGACCCCCGATGCGCCGGCGCAACTCTATGACCCGACCGGTCTGGCCTCCGAGACGTCCGACTGGATTGTTCAGGGCAGTTTCTCACCATCAGACCGCATCCGCGGCTGGGGCCATGCCACGTTTGATGCATCCGGTGAGATCCGGCGGGCAGAGACGGCGCTGGACGGGCGTTGGGGCAGACGCAATCTCGCGACGGTGAGCTACATCATTGACCGGTCAAATCCTGTGGCCGGTCCGCTGAACCGGAACTATGAATTCGTGCAGCTGGCAGGCCAGCAGTTCATCTATGGCAACTGGGGGGTCGCAGCCTCGGGGATCGCCGATCTGGAGCGGGACATCATCACACGCTCCGAAGTCGGCCTGTTGTTCGACGACGACTGTTTCCGATTCGAGATCGGTTTCAGGCGCGACAACACCCGCGTCCGCCCGACCGGACCATCGGAAGGCGTCTATGTGCGCCTAAACCTCGCCACTTTCGGCGGTACAGGGTATTGACGCAGCGACGGGCGCTGACGGCCGCGCAGCCCGGGGGTGCGCGGTTCGCAAATCCGGGACGAAAACCGGACCAGCGCCGCTTGAGGAACCAGGACTGACATGGGTTTGCAGCGTTACATGACGGGCGTGGCGATCGCCGCCCTCCTGACCGGTTCAGCCGTGGCGCAGACTGCGCCGCCGGCCCAGCCGGCTGCCGCGGGGAATCTGAATCCGGCGGCTGAGGCCGCCCCGGTCGCACCGCCGGCCCCGCCTGCGTTCCAGATGTCGGACGGAATCCTGGCCACGGTCAACGACAGCGTCATCACCGGTTTCGACCTGCGCCAGCGGATGCTGCTGCTGATCGCCATGACCCAGGTCCAGCCGACACCGGAGAACATCCCCGCCATCCAGCAGCAGGCCCTGAACGCCCTGATTGATGAACGGCTGCAGGCACAGGAACTCACCAAGTACGAGGACCTCGTCGTCAGCGACGAACAGGTCCAGTCAGAGATCAGCGCCATGGCCCAGGAAGTGGGTGCCGCGCCCCAGGCCTATGTCGATTTCCTCGTCCAGGGCGGCATCCGTCCCAGCACCTTGCGCGAGCAGCTGCGGACCCAGCTCGGCTGGTCCCAACTGGTCGGCGGCCGGTTCCAGAGCCGCGCCCGCGTGAGCCGCTCCGCCGTGGCCGCAGCCCTGCGACAGGTCGCCGAGGCCGCGACCAAGAAGCAGTATCTGATCGGCGAGATCTACATCGAATCCGCGCGTGTCGGCGGCCAGCAGGCCGCCCTGAACGGTGCCAACCAGCTGGTTCAACAGATGGTCCAGGGCGCGCCCTTCCAGGCCGTCGCACAGCAGTTCTCGGCCGCACCTTCCGCCACCCGTGGTGGCGATGCCGGCTGGGTCGTCGAAGGTACCGTGCAGCCGGCCCTGCAGCAGGCGCTGGACCAGCTTGAGGTCGGACAGCTGTCCCGGCCCATCCCGGTCGAGGGCGGCGTTTACATCGTCTATATGCGCGACAAGCGGGACGGTGCCTCTGCCAGTCTCGTGCAGATCAAACAGGTGATGGTCGAACTGCCGGATACGGCCACTGACGCTGACGTCGCCGCCGCGACCCAGCGGCTGGAGGCCCTTCGGCCGCAACTGACCTGCGACACCATGCTGGCCCGGGCGACGTCAGAGCAGGGCCTGCTCGGCGCCGATCTGGGCGAGGCGGATGTGCAGAATCTCGCGCCGCAGTTCCAGCAGGTCGCCCGTTCCGCGGAAGTCGGCTCGGTCAGTACGCCGGTGCGCACCCCGCTGGGCGTCCACCTGCTGGGCGTCTGCGGACGCCGCGTCGGCGGAACCGAAGCGCCCAATCCGCAGGAAGTCGAGAACAGCCTGTTCCGTCAGAACCTCGCCACTCTCGGCCGCCGCTATATGCGCGACCTGCGTGAGGACGCCCTCATCGAGATGAAGTGATGGCCCCCGTGCCTGCGCCGCTGGCCCTGTCCATGGGCGAACCGGCTGGCGTGGGTCCGGAGATCATTGCGAGAGCCTGGGCAGCACTCCGGACCGACGGTCCGGTGTTCGCCGTCGTTGGCGACGCCGCCCTGATGCGAACCCAGGGCCAGCCCGTCGAATCGGTCCTGTCCCTGGCGGATGCCCCTGCTGTCTTTGGACGCGCCATTCCCGTGCTGGACAGCCCCCTGCCCGCGCCCGTGACGCCGGGTCGTCCGGAACCGGCCAACGCGGGCGCTGTCGCCGACTGGATTGAACAGGCGGTCGCCCTGGCCCTGTCCGGCGAAGCTTCGGGCGTGGTCACCGCCCCGATCGCCAAGGCACCGCTGTACGCCGCCGGCTTCCGCTTCCCGGGGCATACGGAGTTCATTGCCGAGCTGACCGCCGACACGCCCTTCGCCGGCACCCGGGGGCCTGTGATGATGCTGACCGCCCGGGACCTGAGGGCCTGTCTGGTGACGATCCACGCCCCCCTGGGCGAGGTTCCCGAATTGGTCACTGCCGAGCGGGTCTGTCGCACGGCCCGGGTCGTGCACGAGGCGATGAAGCGCGACTTCGGTATTGCCGCCCCACGCCTCGCCCTGGCGGCCCTGAACCCGCATGCGGGTGAAGGCGGGGCCATCGGACTGGAGGAGATCGAGGTGCTGATCCCCGCTGCCGCCGCCCTGCGTGCCGAGGGCATCGCCATCAGCGACCCCCGGCCGGCCGACACCCTGTTTCACGACGATGCCCGGACGACCTATGACGCCGTCCTCTGCCTGTATCACGACCAGGCCCTGATCCCGGTCAAGACGCTGGACTTCTGGGGCGGGGTCAATACCACCCTCGGCCTGCCCGTGATCCGGAGCTCCCCCGATCACGGCACCGGCTTCGACATCGCCGGAAAGGGCGTGGCACGGGCCGACAGCCTGATCGCGGCGATCCGTCTGGCGGGAACGATGGCGGCGGCGCGTGCGGCGGGCTAAGCACGGCGCGTGACTGATCTCCCCTCCCTGCGCGAAACGCTCGATGCCCACGGCCTGCTGGCGAAGAAGAGCTTCGGCCAGCATTTCCTGCTGGATCTGAACATCACGCGAAAGATCGTGCGGCTGGCCGGGCCGTTCGAGGGCCGGGCGGTGATCGAGGTCGGACCGGGTCCGGGTGGCCTGACCCGCGCCCTGCTGGAAAGCGACGCCGGCAAGGTGGTGCTGGTCGAGAAGGACCCCCGCTTTCTGCCCCTGCTCGCCGAACTGGATGACGGCTCCGGGCGACTCACCGTCGTCGAAGCCGATGCCCTCAGGGTCCGCGAGGCCGATCTGGTCGAGGGCCCGGCGCATGTGGTGTCCAACCTGCCCTACAATGTCGGCACGCCCCTGCTGATCAAATGGCTGACGGGACCGTGGACCCCGCACGCCCTGACCCTGATGTTCCAGAAGGAGGTCGCCGAGCGCATCGTGGCCGCCCCGGGAGACGACGCCTACGGTCGGCTGGCGGTGATCAGCCAGGCGGTTTGCGAGGCCCGGCTGGTCATGCATCTGCCCGCTGCCGCCTTCACACCCCCGCCCAAGGTCGCCAGCGCCGTGGTGCATCTGGTCCCGCGTGAGGATCGGCCGGAACGCACCCTGCTGACCGCGCTGGAGCGGGTCACGGCGGCGGCCTTCGGACAGAGACGCAAGATGCTGCGGTCGAGCCTGAAAACGCTCGGTGGTGCGGACCTGTGCGAGGCGGCGGGACTGGAGCCCGATGTCCGGGCAGAGGTCGTCGATGGCGCGGGCTTCCTGCGGCTGGCGCGCGCGCTTGCCGGCCAGCCGGTCGAGCCCCCCGGGCCCGACGGGGACGGGGTCACCCTCATGCGGCGCAAGCGGACCTGAGCCGGAGCAGGCTCCGTAATTGCCCTCGGTTGGCGGCAACCTCAGGCCCGGCGTAGCGTTCAGGGGCCGTCAAGGACTGGAGCCGCCCGATGATCATTTCCCCCGGAACCCTCGTGGCCGTCGTCGATGGCGAGAAGCTGGCGCTGTTCGAGAACACCGGGCACCTGTCGATCAGCCTCACCCCCCGCGCCGTACCGCACGTCGCGGAGCGCGCCTCGGGCGGTGCCGGCCACACCTCCAGCAGCGCCAACCCGGACAATGACACCCAGGCCGAGGACGGCTTCGCCATGGGCGTCGCCGAGGTGCTCAACCGGCTGGTCCTCGACCACAAGGTCGAACAGCTGCTGGTCATCGCCGCACCCCGGACCCTGGGTCAGCTGCGCAAGGGCTGGCACAAGCAGACGGCGGCCCGGGTGGTCGGCGAGATCGCCAAGGACCTCACGGGGCACTCACCGGACCAGATCGCCGCCGCGATCCAGAAGGCCTAGATCAGGTTCGCGCCTGCTACGACAGACGAAAGCCCTCAGACCACCTCGCCCAGCAGGGTGTCCTTGTAGGCCTGCACCCAGATGTTGCGGAACCGGCGGCTGCGCTCGGCGTGGTAGATGTGCGCCAGCTCGGCATAGCTGCGGTCGAAATCGTCGTTGACGAGGACATAGTCGAAGTCGCCGCAGTGCTCGATCTCGCCCTTGGCGTTGCGGATCCGCCGTTCGATGACCTCGTCGGCGTCCTGCGAACGGGTGACCAGGCGACGGCGCAACTCCTCGAGGCTGGGCGGCAGGATGAAGACCCGGACGGCGTCCTCGGGGCATTTCTCTGCGATGTCGCGGGCCCCCTGCCAGTCGATGTCGAACAGGACGTCGCGCCCCTCGGACAGGGCCCGCTCGATCGGCGCGCGGGGGCTGCCATAGCGGGCCCCGTGAACATCAGCCCATTCGAGGAAGGCGTCGGCGTCGATCAGGCGCTGGAATTCCTCGGCGTTGACGAAATGATAGTCGCGGTCGGCGACCTCGCCCGGGCGGATGCCGCGCGTGGTCATGGAGATGGACAGATCCAGCCCGCCGTGGTCGGCCATCAGACGGCGACACAGGCTGGTCTTGCCCGCCCCCGAGGGACTGGCCACGATCAGCATCACACCGCGACGGGGCTGGCGTTCACTCGACATTCTGTACCTTGAGCTCAATCGGACGGGTGGCCGCGTCCAACCCGCCTTGCGACAGCCCCCAATTCCTACCTCGCCGCCTGCCGCGCAAGCCTGATTATCGCGATCGCTGTGACGCGCGGGACACCAAAACGAAGCCAGGCGCCACAAACCAGAAAACACTGGTTGACAAAATCCCGGCTCGTGGCACTTCGTAGCTGAACCTTACCTTCACTGGGGATGAAGCGATGAAGAAGATGTTGGTTGCGGCGGGGATCAGCGCGATGCTGATTGCATCCTCAGCTGCGGCGTTTGCCGATGGTGCTGCAACGGATGACGCGCCACGTGTCGTGGACAGGGTGGCTGTAGACGTCATCTCCTCAGACGAGGTGGCTGGACTGGTCAAGCCGGGAGCTCCGGCCCCCGTCGCGACTGCCGGGACCTACAACAGCCTGATTAGCCAGGCGACGACCGGTGAGGTAGAGCAAGCCAAGAGTGACTTTTTTCGTTGCTATCCCTTTGGTTGCGAAGACTTCGGCTTTGCAAACTATTCTGGCCTGTGGATGACCGCAGCGGTTGTTGGGGCTGTTGTGGTGGCTACCAATGACGATTCCGAATCCGATTGATTGAGCTGGTCACAGCGACAGAACAGGGCTCGATGTCCCTTTCTTAAGGATCAGAGTTTCGGCGACGGCAGCCTTTCCCGGGCGGTCGTCGCCGTATTCTTATGGACTAATGTCTGAAATGATCTTGTCCTGGTTGAAGTTGCGAACATGCGCAGCGGTTCTGGCCGCCATGATGTTCAGCATGGCCTTGCCTTCAACTGCCGACGCTCAGGTCGTACTGACGTTCGTCGCGAAGCGGGCCCAGGGTGCCCTCGACTTCCCGCACTCCATCCTCAGGATCTCTGGAACGACCCAGTCGGGCGAGGCGATTGACCGGAATTTCGGCTTTATGCCGCTTGATCAGTCCTTCACGCTGGCGCTGGGTCGTCGCGTCAACGCCGCTGTCATGGACCGATCGGACGCATCCATTCCGTGGGATTTGATTACACCGCATCTCAGCGTCCAGATTCCGGACACCGCGCTCGATGCGGTCATCGTCCGGTTCCGGTACTGGAACGAGAATGAGAACGGTGGGTATGACGTCTATTCCCAGAACTGCATTGCATTTCTGGCAGACATCGCCGGTACAGTCGGACTGAAGGTGCCTCCGGGGGATCATCTCAGCCCGGCTGGCTTTCTGACATCATTGGCCGAATTGAACCCGCCGGGATCGCACCCGGGGATCCTGCCGGAACCGATTGCCAATCCTGTGGTCCAGGAGCAGCCGGACTCGCCGCCAACCGCCGTTCCGGAAAGCCTGGCAGCCGGGGCCCCGCAACCGGTGCCGGTGCCGGTGCCGGCTCTGACCTGACATCAGCCGTGAGGCCCGGCCCGGCGTGAGGTCCCGTTACTCGACGTTCTGAACCTGTTCGCGCAGCTGTTCGATCACAGCCTTCAGCTCCAGACCGATCCCCGTCAGTGCGGTCGTCGCCGATTTCGAGCAGAGGGTGTTCGCCTCGCGCATGAACTCCTGCATCAGGAAGTCGAGCTTCCGCCCGGCGGGAGGCTGCTGCAGCAGGTCACGGGCCGAGGCGACATGGGCCGCCAGCCGGTCCTGTTCCTCGCGGACATCGGCCTTGGTCGCCAGTGACGCGGCCTCGAGGAAGATGCGGTCCTCCAGACCCGGCGCGTCCGGAGCCAGCTCGGTCATGCGGCGGGCGAAACGCTCGCGGATGGCAGCGGTCTGGGCAGCGGCTTCCGTCTCCGCCGAAGCGGTCAGGGCCGCGATCCGGTCGATGAAGTCGGTGACCACGGGCAGGAGCTGGGAGCCCTCGCGGTCGCGGGAAACCTTCAGGGCCTCAAGGGCCTGATCGATGGTCACGGCCATGGCGGCCTCGACGGCGGCGCGGGCCTCGGGGTCATCGACCTCTTCCGGGGCCTCCAGCACCCCGCGCAGGGACAGCAGGCCGTCGGCTGACGGCGGGGTCGCCCACTCCTCTGCCAGCTGGTTGGCCAGGGTCAGATAGCGGGCAAGGATGTCCTCATTGACCTTGAGCGCCGCAGCGCCGGGGTCCGCGCGCTTGGCCTGAACCCCGAGCGTGACCTGACCGCGGCTGAGCCGCGCCTGCGCAGCCGTCTTGGCGTGGCGCTCAAGACTGTCGAATCCGGGCGGGCCACGGAAGCGGACCTCCAGATTGCGGCCGTTGACCGAGCGGGCCTCGACCGACCAGGTCCAGTCGCCATGGGCACCGTCGGCCCGGCCGAAGCCGGTCATGCCGGAAATAGTGCTCATCCGGCGGGGGCCGGAGCGGGGATGGTGATCACACGGGCACCCGGGGGAACCGTCGTACCGTTCGTCGGATTGGCCGGAGGAACTTCCGGAACCGGCGTCAGGGCCGGAGCCTCGGGCGCGGCCGGCGGAAGACCCGCCCGACGCCGCTCGATCTCGCGCCAGCGGGCGACATTGGCGAGGTGTTCCTCATAGGTCCGGGCAAAGGCGTGGCCGCCAGTGCCGTCGGCGACGAAGAAGATGTCGCTCGTCGAGGGCGGGTTGAGCACGGCGGCGACGGCATCGCGGCCGGGATTGGAGATGGCGGTCGGGGGCAGGCCGTCGATCTGGTAGGTGTTCCAGGCATTGGGCCGATCCAGCTCGGACCGCCTCAGGCCCCGGCGCAACGGCACCCCCTTGGTGAGGCCGTATTCGATCGTTGGATCGCTCTCCAGCCGCATGCCGGACCGCAAACGGTTGGTGAAGACGGCGGCGACGCGGGGCCGTTCGGCGGCCACGCCGGTTTCCTTCTCGACGATGGAGGCCAGGATCATGGCCTCCTCGGGCGTGCGGACGACGGTGGCGGGACCACGAGCGGCCCACAGCCGGGCGAGGTTCTCGTCCCGGGCACGGCGCATTCGGGCGATGACCGAGGCGCGGGTGTCGCCGCGGCTGATCTCATAGGTGTCGGGCCAGAGACTGGCCTCTTCGGGGATGGCCTCGATCGTTCCGGTCAGGATGGCCTGTTTGTTCAGGATCTCGACCGCCTGGGCCGAAGACCAGCCCTCGGGCAGGGTGACGTAGTGGCGGACCACCCGGCCCTCGACCAGCAGGACGAGGACCGAGCGCAGGGAGGCCTTGCTGGGCACCTCATACTCGCCGGCGCGCAGCTTGCGGTCCGCGCCGGTCAGGGTGGCGGCGGCCTTGAACATGTCGGTCGAGCGGATCACCCCGGCCGACTTCAGCGTCGCGGCGATGGCGCTGACCCCCGCCCCGCTGGGCAGGCTGACAACGGTCGACTCACCCTCACGGGCCGCCGGTCCGGGCGCGTAGAAGACACTCCAGGCGGCGACGAGGGCGATGATCAGAAAGGTGCTGAACGTGGCCGTGGCGGCCAGAAAAGCGGTCTTGCGGCCCGAACGCGGCTCCACCGACATCAGCCAACCTTCCGGAAGAGGATAGAGGCGTTGGTACCTCCGAAACCAAAGCTGTTGGACATGGCCACGTCGATCTTCATGGGCTGGCCCTTGTCGCGCACCAGATTCAGGGCGGTTTCACGCTCGGGATTATCGAGATTGATGGTTGGGGGGGCGATCTGGTCACGGATCGCCAGGATCGAGAAGATGGCCTCGATGGCCCCGGCGGCACCGAGCAGGTGGCCGGTCATCGACTTGGTCGAGGACAGGGCGACGTTCGGGGCGTGGTCGCCCATCAGTTTCTCGATTGCGCCGGCCTCGATCCAGTCGGCCATGGTCGAGGTGCCGTGAGCATTGACATAGTCGATGTCGGCGGCAGTGAGCCCCGCCCGCTTCACCGCCATCTGCATGGCGCGATAGCCGCCGTCCCCGTCCTCGGCCGGGGCGGTGATGTGATAGGCGTCGCCGCTCATGCCGTAGCCGACAACCTCGGCATAGATGGTGGCACCGCGCGCCTTCGCATGTTCGTACTCTTCCAGCACCACAATGCCGGCACCCTCACCCATGACGAAGCCGGAATGGTCCTTGTCCCAGGGCCGCGAGGCCTTTTCGGGCGTGTCGTTATAGGCGGTGCACAGGGCCTTGCAGGCGAGGAAGCCGGCGATGCCGATGGGCACGATGGAGCTCTCGGCCCCGCCCGCTACCATGACGTCGGCGTCGTCCATCATGATCATCCGGGCCGCATCGCCGATGGCATGGGCCCCGGTGGCGCAGGCAGTGACGACCGAGTGATTCGGACCCTTGAGGCCGTGGCGGATGGAGATCTGGCCGCTGGTCAGATTGATCAGGGCCGAAGGGATGAAGAAGGGGCTGACCCGGCGCGGCCCCTGTTCCTTGAGGATGACGGCGGTGTCGGCAATGGGACCCAGCCCGCCGATACCGGAGCCGACCATGACGCCGGTCCGCTCGCGCTGTTCCTCGGTCTCGGGTTTCCAGCCGGCGTCGGCCAAGGCCTCGTCGGCCGCCGCAATGGCATAGACGATGAAGTCGTCGACCCGTTTGCGGTCCTTGGGCGACATGACCTGTTCATGGTCGAACACGCCCGGCTGGCCCGGGGCACCGCCGCCGCGGCCGTCAACCGACGGAATCTCGCCCGCAATGGTGCAGCCATAGCCCTCGGTGTCGAAATTGGTGATCGGACCGATGCCAGAGCGGCCCTCAAGGATGCCCTTCCAGTTATGCTCCACGCCCCAGCCGAGGGGGGTAAGCAGACCGAGGCCGGTGACGACGACACGGCGCATGAGCGCTCCTCGTTAGAGAATCCAGACCACAAACAGTAATGGCCGCCGGGCAGCCCCGCTAGGGGCCCGCCACGGCGGCCATCAAAGCCGTATAGAAGGTGGCGGCGATCAGCCGGCCAGCTTCTCGTCGATGAATTTCACGGCGTCGCCGACCGTCTGGATGTGCTCGGCGGCGTCGTCCGGGATCTCGATGTCGAATTCTTCCTCGAAGGCCATGACCAGTTCGACGTTGTCGAGCGAGTCAGCGCCCAGGTCGTCGATGAAGCTGGCCTTTTCAACGACCTTCTCCGGATCGGCGTCCAGGTGGTCGATGACGATCTTGCGGACGCGTTCCAGGGTGTCGGACATGGGTGTCTCTGCTTTCAGGGCCGCCGCAGCGGCTGTTGTCTCAAAACCTGCCGTATGACGACGGCGACGGCGACGCAAGCCTTGAACGCAGACTCACGCCAACCGGATAACGAGGCTTTAGCACGGCGGCACAGGCGGAAAATAGCCTGTTACCCGGTTTGACCACCCCGGCTTGCGGCGTTGCGCGCCTTGCCGGAGGATGACGAAAGAAATCAGATCATCGCCATGCCGCCGTTCACGTGCAGGGTCTGCCCCGTGACATAGGCGGCTTCGTCCGAGGACAGATAGACGGCGGCGGCGGCGATCTCGTCGCCCGTGCCGAGGCGGCCGGCGGGGATGTTCTTGAGGATGGTTTCGCGCTGGGTCTCGTTGAGCACATCGGTCATCGGCGAGGCGATGAAGCCCGGGGCGATACAGTTCACCGTGATGCCGCGCGAGCCGACCTCCTGCGCCAGAGACTTTGAGAAGCCGATCATGCCGGCCTTGGAGGCGGCATAGTTGGTCTGACCCGGATTTCCAGTGACGCCGACCACCGATGTGATGCCGATGATCCGGCCCGAGCGGCGCTTCATCATCCCCTTCATGGCGGCGCGCGACAGGCGGAAATAGCTCTCCAGATTGACCCGGATCACGTCCTGGAAATCCTCGTCCTTCATCCGCATCAGCAGGCCGTCCTTGGTGATGCCGGCGTTGGCCACCAGGATGTCGAGCGGGGCGCCCGCGGCTTCCTCGGCCCGCGCCAGCAGGCCGTCGACCGAGTCGGCATCCGACAGGTTGGCGGCGGCGACGAAGGCGCGCTCGCCGAGTTCCTTCGCCAGATCCTGCAACACCGCCTCGCGGGTGCCGGACAGAACAACGGTCGCACCCTGGGCGTGCAGGGCGCGGGCAATAGCCCCGCCGATGCCGCCGGTCGCGCCGGTCACGAGGGCGGTCTTGCCAGTGAGATTGAACATTGTTGCCTCTTCTTCTTCCGTCATCCTCGGGCTTGACCCGAGGATCAGACTGTCAGGTGCGCCCAGCCAGTGAGTTGGACGCGGTTTGAGGGCCGTCCCGGGCGCGCAGCTTGCCCGAATCTCTGATCCCCGGGTCAAGCCCGAGGATGACGGCGGGGTATCAAAAACTCTTCGCGAACGCTTCCAGGTCTTCCGGTGTGTTCAGCGACAGGCTCTCGGCGTCCGGCGCGATCCGCTTGGACATCCCGGCCAGCACCTTGCCCGAGCCGATCTCGGCGAAGCGGGTCACCCCGCCCTCCCCGGCCATCCACTCCATGCTCTCGCGCCAGCGGACGCGGCCGGTGACCTGCTCGACCAGCAGGCGGCGCAGGACCTCGGGGTCGCGTTCGGGGCGGGCGGTGACATTGGCGACGACCGCGACCGAGGGGGCGATGATAGTCGCGGAGGCCAGCGCCGTGGCCATTTCGTCGGCGGCGGGCTGCATCAGCGGGCAGTGGAAGGGCGCCGAGACGTTCAGCGGAATGGCGCGGGCGCCCAGTTCCTTGGCCTTTTCGATGGCCCGGTCGACGGCGGCCTTGTCGCCCGAGATGACGATATTGCCGGCGTTGTTGTCATTGGCGACGACGCAGACCCCGACTTCCGAGCCCGCCGCGGCGGCGGCCTCGGCAAGGGCGAGATCGGTCTTCGGCCCGATCAGCGAGGCCATGGCTCCAAGGCCCACCGGCACGGCGCGCTGCATGGCCTGACCGCGCAGCTTCAGCAGACGGGCGGTGTCGGCCAGGGTGATCGAACCGGCCGCACACAGGGCCGAATACTCGCCGAGCGAATGGCCCGCGACGAAGCCGGCGCGGCTGACGTCAACGCCGAACTCGACCTTGAGCACACGCGCGGCGGCCAGCGAAACGGCCATGAGGGCCGGCTGGGCGTTCTCGGTCAGGGTCAGCTGATCCTCGGGGCCCTCGCGCATCAGAACCGACAGCTTCTGGCCCAGCGCCTCGTCGATCTCGGCATAGACCTCACGCGCCGAGGCAAAGGCGTCGGCGAGCGCCGCCCCCATGCCGACCGACTGACTGCCCTGTCCGGGGAACAGGAGGGCGAGGGTCATGGCTGGGCTCCGGCAAGATTGAATCGAGCCGGAGGGGTAGGACGATCAGGCCATGGGGGCAAGCGGGACCCGCCTCGGAAGCACGGGCCCTAGCAGGTTCATCACGAAGGACACAAAGGAATCACAAAGGACACGAAGCGGCCGCGTCTCCCGTCAGGGAGGCGCAAGAGAATTGAACGGCGGGCAAGGGCCCGCGAAAGGCGGGGTCAGGCACCGTCCTTCGTGTCCTTCGTGCCTTCTTGGTGGTCTTTGTGATGAACCAGCTGACGCTGGCAACAGCTGCCGAGCCCGGACCAGGGCCCCTCGTCCGCTAGAACAGCACGGCGGGATTCATGATCCTCTGCGGGTCGATGGCCGCGCGGACGGCCTGCATGGTCCGGATCTCCAGCGGCGACTTGTAGCGACGCGCCTCGTCGGTCTTCAGCCGGCCCAGACCGTGTTCCGCGGAAATGGAGCCGTCGTAGCGCGCGACGATGTCGTGGACGATCTGCGACCCCTCTTCCCAGCGAGCCAGGAACGCCTTCAGATCTCCACCCGGCGGACACAGGACGTCATAGTGGATGTTGCCGTCGCCGACGTGGCCGAAGGCGCTGACCCGGGCACCGGGATGGAAGCGTTCGACGGCGGCGGTGGCCTCCTCCAGGAATTCCGGCATTCGTGAGACGGGAACCGAGACGTCATGCTTCCAGCCGCCGCCCTCGGGCCTCTGGGCTGCGGACTGTTCCTCACGCACCTTCCAGAAGGCAGCGCGCTGGGCGTCGTTCTGGGCGATGGCGGCGTCGTTGATCTGCCCGGTCTCGAAGGCATGGGTCAGCAGCCGCTCCATGGCCGAATCCGCCGCGCCGGGCTCACCCGAGACCAGTTCAATCAGGACATACCAGGGCGGCGTGCTGTCCAGCGGCTCGCGCGTATCCGGGATGTTGCGCAGCACGAACTCCATGCCGATCCGCTTCATCAGCTCGAAGGCCTCGACCCCGCCCCCGGTCTCGGCCTTGGCGCGGGCAAGCAGTTCGATGGCAGCGGCGGGCGCGTCCAGCCCGACCATGGCCGTCGCCCGGCTGCGCATGACGGGGAACAGTTTCAGGGTCGCAGCCGTAACCACGCCCAGCGTGCCCTCGGCCCCGATCAGTAGCTGTTTCAGGTCATAGCCGGTGTTGTCCTTGCGCAGCCGTTTGAGGCCGTTAAAGACCGCGCCGTCCGGCATGACCGCCTCGATACCAAGGACCAGGTCTCGCATCATGCCGTAGCGGAGCACGGCCGTGCCGCCGGCATTGGTCGAGATAACCCCGCCGATGGTGGCCGTACCTTCGGCGGCGAGGCTGAGGGGAAATAGCCGGTCGGCGGCAGCAGCAGCCTGCTGGGCCTCCAGCAGGGTGATCCCCGCCTCGACGGTCATGGCGTCATCCAGCGGCGTCACATCGCGCACGGTGCGCAGCTTGCGGGTCGATAACAGAACCTCGCCATAGGGAATCTGGCCGCCGACCAGGCCGGTGTCCCCGCCCTGGGGGACAATGGCGATCCGGTGTTCAGCGCAGACGCGGACGGCGGCGGCGACCTGGTCGGTCGAGCGTGGTGTAAGCATCAGGGGCGAGTGGCCCTGCCAACGATTGCGCCATTCGGTCAGCCAGGGCGCGATCTCGGCCGGATCGTCGGTCCAGCCGCCGTCGCCTAGGGCGGATTTCAGGGCGGCGAGGGCATGCGGACTTACCATTCCAGTTTCGTCCCATAGATGGGAAAGGCCTTGTCGGCCGAGATGACGGTGAGGTTCTCGGCGAGTGCCTGGGCGACAATGATGCGATCCCAAGGGTCGCGGTGATGTCGGGGTAGCCGGCCCGCCTGTGTGGCATGGCCCTCATCGACCGGGAGCCACTCGAATACGAGGGCACCTCTTAGCTCATCCAGGTCGGTCGGAAGTCTGGAAAGCTCCGGATCGCGTTGACGCTTGTACTCTATCTCATAGGCTGAGGCCGTACTGACCATTCGATCGTTCTCAGGATCGACAATCAGGTCACGCGCTCGCAGCGACAGCCTCGACGGGGCCAGCGCTGCCCATACCAGCGCATGAGTATCCAGCAGCAACCTCATGGACGAGCTGGATCGATCGGTGCATCCATCAAGGCCTCAAGGTCCAGATCAGGCTCGAAGAAGACCGCGTCCGGCACATTGATTTTCAGATGCTCCCACGCCCCCAGAATCGGCTTGCGACGCGGCGTCGGTTCGACCGGTTGGAGCCGGACGCTGGGCTTGCCGTTGCGGGCGATCACGACCTCTTCGCCGGCTTCCGCCCGGGCGACGAGTTCGGACAGCTTGGACTTGGCCTCGGCGATGTTCATGGTGGTCATGTCATGACAGTAGCACTCACAGAATGTTGGTCCAAGTGAGTTGGACCAACCCCATCCCCGCCGTCGGCGTCGTCTGTCTGCGCGGCGATTCGGTACTGCTGATCCGGCGCGGGACCCCGCCGCGTCTGGGCGAGTGGAGCCTGCCCGGCGGCCGGATCGAGCCCGGCGAGCGGGCCATGGACGCCGCCCTGCGGGAGTTGCGCGAGGAGACCGGGGTCGAGGCAGAGATCACGGGCCTGATCGACGTGGTCGACGGCCTCTTTCCCGAGGCCGGGCGGCACTATGTGCTGATCGACTATGCCGCCCGCTGGCTGTCGGGGGAGCCCGTAGCGGGCGATGATGCCGCAGAAGCGCGGTTCGTGGGGCTGGACGAGATTCAGACCCTGATCGACTGGTCCGAGACGCGGCGGATCATCCGGATGGCCGCAGCCGCGCGCTGACCGGTCCGGATTACGCCGATGTCATCTATGCCGCAGCCGGTTTCTGTGGCGTGCCGGCCACAGGGTGCTAACCTGCCTCTGACAGGGAGATATCATGGACGCTTCGCTTCTATTCACAGCCGCACTGGTCGTGCTGGCCTTTGTGCTGCTGTTCAGCGTGGTCAAGATCGTGCCCCAGGGGCGCGAAATGACGGTCGAACGGTTCGGCAAATACACGCGGACGCTGGCCCCCGGCATCAGCATCCTTACGCCCTTCGTCGAGCGCATCGGGCGGCGCATGAACATGATGGAACAGGTTCTTGATGTCCCTCAGCAAGAGGTGATCACCAAGGACAATGCGATGGTCAAGGTGGACGCCATTGTCTTCATCCAGGTGATGGAGGCCTCGGCCGCCGCCTACCGGATCGAGAACCTGCCCTATGCCATCACCCAGCTCTGCTCGACCAATCTGCGCACCGTGGTCGGTTCGATGGAGCTGGACGAGGTCCTGTTCCAGCGCGACTCGATCAACTCCCGGCTGCTGACCGTGATCGACGCCGCGACCGAGCCCTGGGGCGTCAAGGTCAACCGGATCGAGATCAAGGACCTGACCCCGCCGGCCGACATCACCAATGCCATGGCCCGCCAGATGAAGGCCGAGCGCGAGCGCCGCGCTGTCATCACCGAGGCCGACGGCGAGAAACAGGCCGCCATCGCCCGCGCCGAGGGCGCCAAACAGGCGGCCATCCTTGAGGCCGAGGGCCGCCGCGAAGCCGCCTTCCGTGACGCCGAGGCTCGTGAACGCGAAGCCGAGGCCGAGGCCAAGGCAACGGCCATGGTGTCCCAGGCCATCGCGGCCGGCGACGTCAATGCGATCAACTATTTCGTGGCCCAGAAATACGTCGAGGCCTTCGCCGAACTGGCGCGCAATCCGACGGCCAAGACGGTCATCGTCCCCGCGGAGATGTCCGGCCTCGTCGGCACCATCGCCGGCCTGGGTGAACTGGTGGGTCTGGCCAAGGAGCAGCAGCAGGGCCGCAGCGACATTCGTCGAGACGCACCGCCGGCGGCACCCGCCCCCGCCCGCACAACCCCGCCCCGCCCGCCGCGTCCCTCCGTTCCGAGCACCTGATCCATGGAAGCCCTGACTGACCTGCACGCCGCCCAGCCGTTCTGGATCTGGCTGGCCCTGGGCGTGCTGCTTCTGGCGGTCGAAGCGGCCTTTTCGACCGAGTGGCTCTTGTGGCCGGCGGTCTCGGCCGGGGTGGTGGCCGTGGTCACCGCCCTCAACGTGCCGCTGGGCTTTGCCGGCGAGGTGGCCCTTTTCGCAGCCCTGACCGTGGCCGCGACCCTGCTCTCGCGCCGACTGATCCAGCGGGTCAATCCGTCGGACGCCCCGGACATCAATGCCCGCGACTCCCGTCTGATCGGCCAGCGGGCCCAGGTCGTCCAGGCCTTCGCCGACGGCCGCGGCCGGGTGTTCGTCTCGGGTGCCGAATGGGTCGCCGAGATCGAGGGCGCGGCTCCGCTGGCCGGTGAGAGCGTGATCGTCGAGGGGATAGACGGTTCGAAGCTGAAGGTGCGGACGGCCTAGCCGGCCTGCATGTCCTCTATCCCGCGATTGGCCAGCTGGTCCGCGCGTTCGTTCAGTTCATGGCCGGCGTGGCCCTTGACCCAGTGCCATTTGACTTCGTGGCGGGCGCGGGCGGCATCGAGGCGTTTCCACAGGTCCTCGTTCTTGACCGGCTTCTTCTCGGCCGTCTTCCAGCCGCGCGCCTTCCACGGCCCGATCCATTTGGTGATGCCGTCCATGACATAGCGACTGTCGGTGTGCAGATCGACGCGACACGGCCGGGTCAGGGCCTCGAGCGCCATGATGGCCCCCATCAGCTCCATGCGGTTGTTGGTGGTCAGGGGCTCGCCCCCGCATAGCTCCTTCTCGTGACCGCCCCCGGTCTGCAGGATCGCGCCCCAGCCGCCGGGGCCGGGATTGCCCTTGCAGGCACCGTCGGTGTGGATGATCACGTGACTCATGCGCGCCTCCTAACAGGTTCGCTTGGCGTCACGCCACCGAACCGCCTATATGCGATGCAAGTGTTTGAACGGACCGCGCATCGGTCCGAGCGAGGAGACGGTTCGTGGGTACTATGAGCATCTGGCACTGGGCCCTGGTCGCCATTGTCGCCCTGCTGCTGTTCGGCGGGCGTGGAAAGCTGTCGGGCCTGATGGGTGACGCGGCCAAGGGTATCAAGGCGTTCAAGGACGGCCTGAAGGACACCGATTCGGACAAGCCGTCGGACGAACGGGCGGGTGCCCTGCCCCGCACCAATGCCGAAAAAGAAGACCTGAAATCGTAAGCCCCGCATTGACGTCGGAGACCTGACGGATGGGTGGCCTCGGCCCCGGTATCGGCGGCTTTGAAATCCTCGTGATCGGCATCGTGGCCCTGCTTGTCGTGGGGCCAAAGGATTTGCCGTTGCTGATGCGCAAGATCGGTCGGGTGATGGCCCGCGCCCGCGCCATGGCCAATGAGTTCCGCTCAAGCTTCGACGAGATGGCGCGCCAGTCCGAACTGGACGAGCTGCGCAAGGAGGTGCAGGCGCTGCGCACCGGCCAGGGCATGGTCCCTCTGGGGGCCGAGGCCGACGCCGCCTTCCGTGAGATCCGCGACGACCTGAACCGGCCGCTGGACGAGCCCGTCATGCTGGCGGCACCGGACGAATGGCCCGACAGCCCGCCGGTGATGACGCCGCTTGAGCCGGAAACCCGGCTTGAGACCGCGCCGAAGGCCAAGGCAAAGACCGCGCCCAGGGCCCGGAAGGCTCCGGCCGGGGCCGCCGTCGCCCCTGCAGCCTCCGGAAAGACCGCCAGCGGTGCCTCGCGGCCCAACCGTTCCAGGAAGGTCGAGCTGTGACCCGGCACGAGGCCGACGAGGCCGAAATCGAGGCGTCACGCGCGCCGCTGATGGATCATTTGATCGAGTTGCGCGGTCGGCTGGTGATCTGCGTGGTCGCCTTCATCCTCGCCTTCTTCGTCTGTTTCGCCTTCGCCGAGCCCCTGTACATCTTCCTGGTCAAGCCATTTGCGGCGGCGGCGGCGTTTCACCAGTCGGTGGGCCCCCATGGCCATGTCTCGCCGCTGGACCTGATCATGGGCACGGCGGGGCTGAAACCCTTGCCCGGCGTCGATGGCCAGACCGTCAATCTGATCTATACGGCCCCGCTGGAAATCCTGTTCACCAAGATGAAGCTGGCCGGTTTCGGGGCCATCGTCCTCGCCTTCCCGGTCCTGGCCTGGCAGCTCTACCGGTTCGTGGCCCCGGGTCTGTACAAGAACGAGAAAGGTGCCTTCCTGCCCTTTCTGCTGGCCGCACCCCTGCTGTTCACCCTCGGCGCGGCGCTTGTCTATTTCGTCATGCTGCCGTTCGTCATGTGGTTCTCGCTGAGCCAGCAGATCACCGGTGGCGGCGTCTCGGCGGCCCTTCTGCCCAAGGTGTCGGACTATCTGAACCTGGTCACCGCCCTGATCCTGGCCTTCGGCCTGTGCTTCCAGCTGCCGGTGGTGATGACCCTGCTGGGGCTCGCCGGGATTATCTCGTCGAAGGTCATGGCGGAGGGCCGCCGCTACGCCATCATGGCCGTCGTGGTGGTCGCTGCGATCGTCACCCCGCCCGATCCGATCAGCCAGATCATGCTCGCCATACCGCTGGTGCTGCTCTACGAAATCTCGATCTGGTGCGTGCGGCTGATCGAGCTGCGACGCAAGAAGGCGGATGCGGCCGAAGGGCTGGCCTGACCGGCGGCTTCACCGGAACCTCGACAGAGCTTGACCGTTTGCATCGGGTTCCCATTCAGGAGTCCGAGCATGACCACCGTCCATCGCCTTGTCGCCGTCGCCGCCATCACTGCCATCGCCTTCGCCATCGCGGCCTGCACCCCGGCGGACAACGCCACCGACCGCAGCACGGAGACGACCATCGTCGAGACCCGCGAGGTCCCGGCCGCCCCGATCGTTATCGAGCGCGAGGTCGCTGTCCCTTCGCCGCCGGTGGTCATCGAAAGCAATCGCCGCGAGGGCGATACCACGACCGTCCGCGCGGGCGAGAACGGCCTCGAGGTCGAGACGACCAACCGCTGAACAGCGGGACGCAGGAATGAAAACGGCGCCGGACGGTGTCCCGTCCGGCGCCGTCTTTCGTTCAGCCTCAGCCGCCGATCAGCAGCTGTAGTACATGTCGAATTCGACCGGGTGCGGGTGCAGTTGCAGGCGCGCCACCTCTTCCATCTTCAGCTCGATATAGCTGTCGATGAAGTCGTCATCCATGACGCCGCCCTTCTTGAGGAAGGCGCGGTCCTGGTCGAGGCTGTCGAGCGCTTCCTTCAGCGAGCCGCAGACCTCGGGGATCGAACCGCGCTCTTCCGGCGGCAGGTCGTAGAGGTTCTTGTCGGCCGGCGCGCCCGGATCGATACGGTTCTCGATGCCGTCGAGGCCGGCCATCAGCAGGGCCACAAAGGTCAGATAGGGGTTGCCCATCGGATCGGGGAAGCGGGCTTCGATACGCTTGGCCTTGGGCGAATTGACCCACGGAATCCGGATCGAGGCCGAGCGGTTGCGCGACGAATAGGCCAGTTTCACCGGGGCTTCATAGCCGGGGACCAGCCGCTTGTAGGAGTTGGTGGTCGAGTTGGCGAAGGCATTGATGGCCTTGGCGTGTTTGATGATGCCGCCGATGTACCAGAGACAGAGGTCCGAAAGGCCGGCGTATTTGTCGCCCGCAAACAGCGGCTTGCCGTCACGCCAGATCGACTGGTGCACGTGCATGCCCGAGCCGTTGTCGCCGAAAGTGGGCTTGGCCATGAAGGTCGCCGACTTGCCGTAGGCGGCGGCGACATTGTGGATGACGTATTTGTAGAGCTGCAGCCGGTCGGCCATGGTCAGCAGGTCGCTGAACTTCAGGCCCAGCTCATGCTGCGCCGGGGCGACTTCATGGTGGTGCTTCTCGGGCTGCATGCCCAGGTCGCGCATCACGCCCAGCATTTCACCGCGCAGGTCCTGGGCGCTGTCGGTCGGATTCACCGGGAAATAGCCACCCTTGGGTCCAGGACGATGACCCATATTGCCTTCGGAATACTCGGCACTCGTATTGGCCGGCAGCTCGATCGAGTCATAGCTGTAGCCGGTGTTGTGCGGGGCAGTGCTCCAGCGGACATCATCAAAGATGAAGAACTCGGCTTCCGGACCGAAGAAGACGGTGTCACCCACGCCCGAGGACTGGACATAGGCCAGGGCCTTCTTGGCCATCGAACGGCTGTCGCGGTTGTAGGGCTCGCCGGTGTCGGGGTTCAGGACGTCGCAGAACAGGAACAGGGTGGTCTGCTGGTAGAACGGGTCGATCCAGTAGCCGTCCAGGTCCGGCTTGAGCAGCATGTCGGACTCGTTGATCGCCTTCCAGCCGGCGATCGAGGAACCGTCAAACATGGTTCCCTCTTCAAGGAACTCCTCGTCGACCAGGTCGATGTCGAAGGTCACATGCTGCATCCGACCCTTGGTGTCGGTAAAACGGAGATCGACGTATTTTACGTCCTTCTCCTTGATCTCCTTGAGAATCTTGCCGGCGCTCATGTCTGGTGGGTCCTGTCTGGCGGGGGAGGAAGAAAAACGGCCGCACCTCGCGGAGCGGCCGGACGAAGGAGGGGCTATACGGCCTGGCTGCCGGATTCGCCGGTACGGATACGGATGACGTCGAGGACGTCGGATACAAAAATCTTGCCGTCACCGATCTTGCCGGTGCGGGCGGCTGCCTGGATGGCGTCGACGACGGAATTGACCATGTCGTCGGGAACCACCACCTCGATCTTGATCTTGGGCAGGAAGTCGATGACGTACTCTGCTCCGCGGTAGAGCTCGGAATGGCCCTTCTGGCGGCCATAACCCTTGGCCTCCAGCACCGTCATGCCTTGCACTCCGGCGTCCTGCAGCGCTTCCTTCACTTCATCCAGCTTGAACGGCTTGATGACGGCTTCAATCTTTTTCATCGGCAATCCCAGGCGGGCCATGTCGTGCCGCACACTTGGACCGCAAAGGGACATTGCATTGCACAATAAGGCAAGCGTTTTTCGTCCTGAGTCGCCATCCGTGAACGGAGGTAAGCCTCGATGACCGGTTCCGAACTGCCAGACTGGCGCAAGACCCTGCCCTGGCCGACGCCAGACGGGCACAAACACATGCGTGGTCGGCTGGGCGTCGTGTCGGGCAAGGCCACCCAGACCGGCGCCGCGCGGCTTGCCGCTCGGGCGGGCCTGCGGATCGGCGCAGGCGTCGTGCATATCCTGTGTCCGCCGGACGCGGCGGCCGTCATCGCCCCGGCCATCGCGGCGATCATGCTGACCCCGTTCGGCTCCGAGGAAGCCCTGATCGAGGCGGCTGCGGATCTCGACGCGGTGGTTATCGGCCCCGCCGCAGGGGTCAATGACGCGACCCGGGCCCATGTGCGCGCCCTGGCCGGGACCGGCGCGGCGCTGGTCGTGGACGCCGACGGCCTGACCGTGTTCGAGGGCTGGCCGGCGGACCTGTTCGAGGTGCTGGACCGCGACGACGTCCTGACCCCGCATGAGGGAGAGTTCCGGCGGCTGTTCCCTGGCCTGATCGAGAAGGGCCGGGAGGCAGCAGCCGCCGAGGCCGCGGTCCGGGCGGGGGCGGTCGTGGTTCTGAAGGGCCGGGCGACCGTGATCGCGGCCCCCGACGGGCGGATTTCGGTCAATGACAACGGCGTGCCCTGGCTGGCCACCGCAGGCAGTGGCGACGTTCTGGCGGGGATGATCGCCGGGCTGACGGTGCAGCGTATGGACAGTTTTGACGCGGCCCGGGCGGCCGTCTGGATGCACGCCGAGGCCGCAAGAGGGTTCGGGCCGGGTCTGATCGCCGAAGACCTGCCGGAACGCCTGCCAGCGGTCCTGACGGCGCTTTACGCACAGTCTGGCTGACGACAGCCCTTACGACGGTTCAATTCGTCACCGAACCAGCCTATCTCCACGGCTCCCCTGCCGGAGCCGCCGTCTTGCTGATCCTCCTGTCCCCGGCCAAGCGGCTGGATTTCACCGAAGCCGACCCCGCCCTGCCCGCGAGCGAGCGCCGCTTCCTCGAGGATACGGCGTCGCTGGCACGGACCGCGCGCGCCCGGTCCGTGTCCGAACTGCGCCAGTTGATGGGCATCTCCGACGATCTCGCACGGCTGAACCGCGAACGTTTCCAGGCCTTCGACCCGGACTCCCTGGACGGCGTGCAGGCGGTACTCGCCTTTGCCGGCGACGTCTATGAGGGGCTGGGAGCCCGTGAGCTGGACGCGGCGTCCCTGGGGTGGGCCCAGGACCATGTTCGCATCCTGTCGGGCCTGTACGGTCTGCTGCGGCCGCTGGACCGGATCCAGCCCTATCGGCTGGAGATGGGTACGCGGCTCAAGACCCGGCGCGGGTCCAGCCTGTACGACTTCTGGGGTGACCGGATCTCGACCTGCCTGAACGCCGACGCCATGGGACAGGGCCGGCGCACAGTGGTGAACCTCGCCAGCCAGGAATATTTCGGTGCCATTGACGCCAGGGCACTGAAGCTGCCGGTGGTGACGCCGCAGTTCCGGGAATCCAGGGACGGCGAGAGCCGCATCATCTCCTTTTTCGCCAAGAAGGCGCGGGGCGGCATGACCCGGTTTGCCATAGACGAGCGGATCGACCGGGCCGAGGACCTCAAGGCTTTCGATCGTGACGGCTACCGTTTTGACAAGGCCGCCTCGAGCGAGACAGAGTGGATATTCACCAGATCGGGAAATTAATCCCGGCTGTCGCCTTCGCAACCGCGAACAGCTAGGCTGGCGACACAAGACTGACGGACGGACGAGACCCCATGTTCCAATGGCCCAAACGCGGTGACGGCTCCCAGGCGGCCAGCGAGCCCTTCCGCGACATCGGCGACCTGAAGGGTCAGGTTGCGGTGATCTCGGGCTCGACCTCCGGCATCGGCCTGGCCTTCGCCCGTGCCATCGCCTCGCGCGGCGGCGATGTGGTCCTGAACGGCCTCGGCGACCCCTCCGAGATCGAGCGCACCCGGTCGGAGCTGGAGGCCAGCTGCGGGGTTCAGGTCCGCTATCACGCGGCCAATATGCTGCGTGGCGACGAGGTCGCCGACATGGTCGCCTACGGCAAGCACCAGCTGGGTCGGGTCGACATCCTGATCAACAATGCCGGCATCCAGCATGTCGAGGCGGTGGAGAAATTCCCGTCCGACAAATGGGAACAGATCATCGCCATCAACCTGTCCTCGGCCTTCTACGCCACCCGCGCGGCCATACCGATCATGAAGGCCCAGGGGCGCGGACGGATCATCAACGTCGCCTCGGCCCATGGTCTGGTCGCCAGCCCGTTCAAGTCCGCCTATGTGGCGGCCAAACACGGCGTGATCGGCTTGACCAAGACGGTGGCGCTGGAAGTCGCGCAGGACAACATCACCTGCAACGCCATCTGCCCCGGCTTCGTCGAGACGCCGATCGTCGAAAAGCAGATCGCCGACCAGGCCCGCACGCGCGGGATGTCGAAGGAGACGGTGCTCAAGGACATCATCCTCGGCTCCCAGCCGACCAAGAGGTTCGTCACCACCGACGAACTGACCGGAATGATGCTCTATCTGGTCAGCGACCTCGGGGCCTCGGCCAACGGTGCCAGCTTCTCGATCGACGGCGGCTGGACGGCGCAGTAGGGGCCCCTAACCCACAAACCCCGCCGCCCGCCTCAGCCGGTCATTGATCGCCTCGCCGAGCCCCTGCACCGGAATGGGCGACACCGCGATCCCCGATGGCCGCTCGCGGTCCGCCTCGCGCAGCCGCCGGAAGAGGTTCGCCGCCGCCTCACGCAGATCGCCTGAAGGGCTCAGGCTCCAGCGGGGGTCACCGGCACCGGGGCCGAAGCCGAGCAGGATCTCGCCGTCGCGCGCCTCTGCAGCCTCGATCCGGACCGGCGCGTCCGGCGCATAGTGCAGGGTCATCCGGCCGGGTGAACGATGCCCCTCCCCGCCCCGGTCCAACAGGCCGACGACGGCTTCGATCTCCTCGCGGGTGACCGAGCCGGGGCGCAGCAGAGCGACGCGGCCGTCCAGCACCGACACCACCGTGCTCTCGACCCCGACGGCGCAGTCGCCGCCGTCCAGGGCCGCCGCGGCGAAGGGTCCGGTCTCCTCGACAGCATCGGCAAAGGTGGTGGGGCTGGGCCGGCCCGAGCGGTTGGCGGACGGGGCAACGACCGGGCGGCCGAAGGCAGCGATGACGGCCCGGGCACGGGCGTGGCCGGGCACACGGACGGCGACGCTGTCCAGACCGGCTCGGGCCAGGTCACAGACCTGGTCGCGGTCGCGGACCGGGGCCACCAGAGTAAGCGGACCGGGCCAGAAGGCCTCGGCGAGGGCCCTTGCCCGGGCGTCGAACACGGCAATGGCCTCGGCCTGCACGGCGTCGGCGACATGGGCGATCAGGGGGTTGAAGCGCGGCCGGCCCTTGGCCTCGAAGATGGCGGCCACGGCCACGGCATTGCCGGCATCGGCGGCGAGGCCATAGACCGTCTCGGTCGGGAGAATGACCAGATGGCCGTCGGAAAGGGCGCGAACGGCCCCGGCGTCGGACACGGTCAGCCGCGCTGCGCCTGAAGCGCCACCCGCACCGTCACCTGTCGTCCGACCAGCCTGTTCCAAGGCCCTGATGTCCCTATGCCGAAATCCGCGCGGTCGAGAGCGAACGCCCCGGTCAGATGCGCCCGGTCGCCACTGACGCGCAAGTCCACCGGAAAGTTGATCGTCCGGGTCTGGCCCCGGATCGTCACCACCGCCTCCGCCGTATAGCGCTCGCCGCCTAGGGGGCGCAGCGCCTGCAGGTCGAGGCGGATGTCGGGATACCGGGCCGAGTCGAGGAAGGCCGGGCCGGTCGCGCGGGAACTGACAGCCGCAGGGGACATCCTCAGCGAACCCGACTGAACCACCACTGTCGCACGCGTGCGGCCCGGACTATCGGGGTCGAACACCACATCGGCCCGCCAGTCCTCGAAGCGGCCCGTCTGCGAGCCCCCAAAGGCCCGCACGGCCATCTCGATGCGGGATGAGTCCCGTGTCACGGTCCAGGAGGACGGCGCGGCGGCCGCTGCCGTCAGGAGCAGCAGGCCACACAGACCTGCGACCCGAAGAGCAAACCGTCCTAATCGCGGCGCGGTATCCATGGAATCATCCGGTGAAGGACATTGTCCTTGTCGACGAACTGATGCTTCAGCGCCGCCAGGACGTGCAGCGCCACCAGCGCATACATACCCTTCATCACCAGTTCGTGCACATCCATCAGTTGCCGCGACACGGCACGCCCGCCCTCGATCGGCAGGAGCGGCCAGTTGAACAGACCGAACCAGCTGATGTCACGGCCTATGGCCGAACTGGCCAGCCAGCCGGTCAGGGGCATGGCGATCAGGGCGACGTAAAAGAGGATGTGAGTGCCCCGGGCCAGAAGTTTCTCCCAGCCCTTCATCGTCCCGGGCATCGGCGGCGCGGGATTGGCCAGCCGCCAGCCGATCCGGGCCAGGGTGAGGATGAGGACCGTCAGCCCGGCAGCCTTGTGGATCTGGACGAACTCCCGGGAGATGGCCTGCCCCTCGGTGGCCTCATGCGCAGTAATCAGCAGGACCTGGCACAGGATCATCACCGCGATGAGCCAGTGAAGGATCACCGAGACGTTTGAATATCGATTGCGAGGCTCTGCCATGGTGCCATCTCCAGTATAGGTCATATTTATGGACTATATCACCGCGCACGCCAAGCCCACTTGCGTGCCGTCGCGGCAAGGCGGCATGAACGATCCCAGTCACCGCAGAACCAAGGCCCGACGCCTATGACCTACCATGCCCCTGTCCGCGATCTCGCCTTCACCTTGCAGGCCGTGGCCGGGATCGACCGGGTTGCGGCCACGGGTGCCTTTCCGGACTATGACACCGACCTGCTCGGCGCGGTGCTGGAGGCGGCAGCGCAGTTCTCCGAAGGCGTGCTGGCCCCGTTGAACCGGATCGGCGACCAGAAGGGCTCGACCCTGGCCGACGGAAACGTGACCGCGGCACCGGGCTTTGCCGACGCCTATCGCCAGTTCGCCGAGGGCGGCTGGACCGGTCTGTCCGCCCCGACCCACGCGGGTGGCCAGCAGCTGCCCAAGGCGCTGGAACTGGCGGCCTTTGAGACCGTCCACGCCGCCAACATGGCGTTCGGCCTGTGCCCTATGCTGTCACTGGCGGCGATCGAGGCGCTGGAGGCGCACGGAACGCCGTCGCAGAAGGACATCTATCTGACGAAGCTGGTTTCCGGGGAATGGACCGGGGCCATGGTCCTGACCGAGCCCCAGGCGGGATCGGACCTGGGGGCCCTGACCACCACGGCGACGCCGAACGGCGACGGGACCTACAGCCTGAATGGCCAGAAGATCTACATCACCTGGGGCGACCACGACGCCACCGACAACATCGTCCACCTGGTGCTGGCCCGCCTGCCCGACGCTCCCCCGGGACCCAAGGGGATCAGCCTGTTCCTGGCCTCGAAATATCTTGTGAAGGCAGACGGCACGCTCGGCGACCGCAATGGTTTCCGTCCGGTCGGGGTCGAGCACAAACTCGGCATCCATGCCTCGCCGACCTGCGTCATGTCGTTTGAAGGCGCGACCGCTGAACTGGTCGGCCAGCCCAACCAGGGCCTGGCCCATATGTTCATCATGATGAATGCCGCCCGCCTCGCGGTCGGGGTCCAGGGCGTCGGCATCGCCGAACGGGCGTATCAGCATGCCCTCGCCTATGCCCGCGACCGGCGGCAGGGTCGGTCGACCTGGACCGGCGAGGCCAATGCCCCCATCGTCGATCATCCGGACGTCCGCCGTATGCTGGCCGTGATGAAGGCCAGGATCGCCGCCGCCCGCGCCATCTGCCTGTCCACCGGCGTCGCCGCCGATCTGGCGAAACACGCAGCCACTGATGAGGATCGCCGTCGCTGGAAGGGCCGCGAGGACCTGTTCACCCCGATCGCCAAGGCCTGGTCGACCGACATCGGCTGCGAGGTCGCCTCACAGGGCGTGCAGATTCACGGCGGCATGGGCTTCATCGAGGAGACCGGTGCGGCCCAGCATTACCGCGACGCCCGCATCGCCCCGATCTATGAGGGTACCAACGGCATCCAGGCCATGGATCTGGTCGGCCGCAAGCTGTCGCAGGATGGGGGCCAGTCGGCCCACGACCTGATCGCCGACATGAAAGTCACCCTGGCCGCCCTGCCGCGCCTCTATTCCGGCCAGCCGCTCGACGCCTTCGCTGAGGGGGTCGTGGCCGTCGAGGCGGCGACAGACTGGCTCCTGGAACGCAAGGGCGCGGCGGATGGCGCTGCCGACGTTCTGGCCGCCGCCGACGCCTATCTGAAACTGGTCGGCGACGTCACCGGCGGCTGGATGCTGGCCCTCGGCGCAATCCATGCCCGTGAACAGCTGGACGGCGGCCAGGGCGATCCGGCCTGGCTCGAAGGCAAGATCACCCTGTACGAAGTCTACGCCGCCAATGTGCTGGCCGGTGTCGCCGGCCGGATGGCTTCGGTCCATCAGGGCGGGGCCTTGCTGGAGCGGATGAGCGCGGACGTGTTGGCGGGCTAGAGCTCAATCCTCTCCCCCTGCTTCATCGGGAGGGAGAGGCGCTACGTCAGATGTGAATCACCCGCCCATAGGCGTCCAGAGCGGCCTCGTGCATGGCCTCGGACATGGTCGGGTGCGGATAGACGATGCCGTGGATGTCCTCTTCCGTCGCTTCCATGGTGATGGCGGTGACATAGCCCTGGATCATCTCGGTGACCTCGGCGCCGATCATATGGGCCCCGATCAGGGCTCCGGTCTTCGCGTCGAAGATCACCTTCACAAAGCCGTCCGTATCGCCCGAGGCGATGGCCTTGCCGTTCACCTTGAAGGGGAAGCGGCCGATCCTGACGTCCAGCTTCGCCTCGCGGGCGCCCTGTTCGGTGATGCCGACCGAGGCGACCTGCGGCTGGGCATAGGTACAGCCGGCGATGGGCGAGTGGACGTTCGGGGTCTTGAAGCCGGCGATGTATTCGGCAGCGTGAATGCCTTCATGGCTGGCCTTGTGCGCCAGCCAGGGCGCGCCGGCACAGTCGCCGATGGCGTAGAGCCCCTTCACATTGGTCTGGCAGTGGCCGTCGATGGTGATGTGGCCGCGATCCATGTTGACGCCCAGCGCCTCCAGACCGATGCCGTCAGTGTTGGCAGTGATGCCGACGGCCGAGATGCAGACCTCGGCCTCCAGTGTCTCTGCCTTGCCGCCAGCCTCGATGGCCACCTGCACGCCCTTGCCGCCCTTCGACACCTTGGTGACCTTGCAGCCGGTGCGGAATTTCATTCCGCGTTTCTCGAACGACTTCTGGGCGGCCTTCGAGACCTCCTCGTCCTCGACCGGCATGATGCGGTCCACGGCCTCGACCACGGTCACCTCGGCCCCGAGGGCGCGGTAGAAGCTGCCGAACTCGATGCCGATGGCACCCGAGCCTATGACGACGATCGAGGCCGGCATGGATTTCGGGGCCATGGCCTCGCGATAGGCCCAGATGCGATCGCCGTCGGCTTCGAGACCGATCTGCGGAATGGCCTTGGCGCGGGCACCGACGGCCAGCATGACCGCCTTGGCTTCAACCGTACGCGAACCGCCGGCCTTGAGGGCGATCACGACCTTGGGCGCGGCAGCCCCCTTTTCCAGCCTCGCCGAGCCCTCGATGACCTCGATCCTGTTCTTCTTCATCAGATAGCCGACGCCGGAGTTCAGCTGCTTCGCCACGGCGCGCGAGCGGGCGATGATGGCGGCGAAGTCAAAGCCGACCTTGTCGGCCGACAGGCCATAGTCCTTCAGGTGCGACAGGCTTTCGTACTTCTCGCCCGACTTCAGCAGGGCCTTGGTCGGGATACAGCCCCAGTTCAGACAGATGCCGCCCAGGTTCTCGCGCTCGACGATGGCGACCTTCTGCCCCAGCTGGCTGGCCCGGATAGCGGCGACATAGCCGCCGGGACCGGAACCGATGACGATCAGATCGAATTCAGCCACGGTTCCGTCCTCAAGCCAGCATCGTCACAGGATCTTCGATCATCGCCTTGAAGACCTGCAGGAATTTCGCACCGATAGCCCCATCCACGACACGGTGATCGCAGGTCAGGGTAACGGTCATCACCGTGGCGACGGCCAGTTGGCCATTGACCACGACGGGCCGTTGCTCGCCCGCGCCGACGCTCATGATCGCGCCCTGGGGCTCGTTGATGATCGAGGCGAAGGCCTTGATGCCGAACATGCCGAGGTTGGAGACCGAGAAGGTTCCGCCCTGGAACTCCTCGGGCTTCAGCTTGCGGTCGCGGGCGCGTTTGGCCAGGTCCTTGGACTCGGTCGCGATCTGCGACAGGGTCTTGGTCTCGGCCTTGCGGATGATCGGGGTGATCAGGCCACCGTCGATCGCCACCGCCATCGCCACATCAGCATGGTGGTGCATGGCAATGCCTTCGGGCGAATAGCTGGCATTGGCTTCCGGCACAGCCTTCAGGGCCATGGCGCTGGCCTTGATGACGAAGTCGTTGACCGAGACCTTGACCCCTTCCTTCTCAAGCAGGGCGTTGACCCTGGTCCGGGCGGCCAGCAGGCCGTCGATACGGCAGTCAATGGTCAGCGGGAAATGCGGCACGTCGCGGAAGCTGTCGGTCAGGCGCCGGGCGATGGCCTTGCGCATCCCGTCCAGCGGGACGAGGTCATAGCTGCCGTCCGGAATGCCCATCTGGGCGAGGGACTGCACCTTGCGCGGCTCGGCGGCAGCGGCCGGAGCCGATGCCGCAGCCGGTTTGGCCACGCCCGTCGGCGCGCCTTCGAGGTCGCGTTTGACGATCCGGCCGTACGGGCCGGTGCCCTTGACTGCGGACAGGTCGATATTGCCCTGGGCCGCCAGACGGCGTGCCAGCGGCGAGGCGAAGACGCGCGTGCCGTCGGCCTTGGCCGCAGCAGGCACAGCGATCGAGGCCGCGGCAGACGCGGCAGTGGGCTTGGGAGCCTCGACCGGGGCAACGGCGGCCTTAGGAGCCGAAGCGGTCGCCCCTGCCTCGTCTTTCAGACGGGCGATCGGTGTATTGACCTTCACGCCCTCGGTGCCTTCCGCCACGAGGATGTCAGTGACCTCGCCCTCGTCGACGGCCTCGACCTCCATGGTCGCCTTGTCGGTCTCGATCTCGGCGATGACGTCACCGGCCTTGACCACATCGCCGACCTTGACGTGCCATTTGGCCAGCACGCCCTCTTCCATCGTGGGCGACAGGGCAGGCATCAGGATGTCGGTCATTGCACGCTCCCCGTGGCCGGCTCCTCGACAACGGTCTCCACCCCGGGACCGTTCAGGACGTCCGAGATGCCGGCGAGGATCTTGTTGTAGGCCTGCTTCTCGTCCTGGCCGTGCCGGACCTTGTAGCCGTGGGCCATGTGTTGGGCCGCCAGGGCCAGCACCTGGCCGAACTGGCGCGGATCGTTGAAGGCCGGCTTGATCACCATGACCGGCTCGCCCTTCGACCACCAGATACGCAGGATCTCGACCGCTTCGGCGTCGGCGGCGACGCTGGCGGGGGTCTTCAGCTGGAACTCGGAGGCCTCGCTCATGCCATCACCGCCCGGACGGCCTTCACGATCTTGTCCACGCCCGGAAGCGACAGAACCTCGAGATTGGCGGCATAGGGCAGCGGCACATCCTCCTGGTGCACCCGCAGCGGCGGCGCATCGAGATAGTCGAAGGCGTGTTCGATCACCCGGGCCACGACCTCGGCACCGACGCCCATCGGACCCCAGCCTTCCTCGGCCGAGACCAGACGGCTGGTCTTCTTCACGCTCTCGACGATGGTCTCATGGTCGAGCGGACGCAGGGTGCGCAGATCGACGACCTCGCAGGAGATGCCCTCCCCGGCCAGCTGCTCGGCGGCCTGCAGGGCGAAGCCGACCATCCGGCTGTGAGCGGTGATGGTGACATCGGTCCCCTCGCGGCGAACCTTCGCCTTGCCGATCGGCAGGACATGGTCACCCTCGGGCACATCGAACTCCAGCCCGTACATCATCTCGTGCTCGAGGAAGACGACGGGGTTGGGATCACGGATGGCCGCTTTCAGCAGGCCCTTGGCATCGGCCGCATCATAGGGGGCGATGACCTTCAGGCCGGGCACCTGGGCATACCAGGCCGAATAGTCCTGGCTGTGCTGGGCACCCACCCGGCTGGCGGCACCGTTGGGGCCGCGGAAGACGATGCCGGCCCGGATCTGACCGCCCGACATATAGAGGGTCTTGGCCGCCGAATTGATGATGTGGTCGATGGCCTGCATGGCGAAGTTGAAGGTCATGAACTCGACGATCGGCTTCAGGCCCGCCATGGCGGCACCGACGCCCAGACCGGCGAAGCCGTGCTCGGTGATCGGGGTGTCGACGACGCGCTTGTCGCCAAACTCCTGCAGCAGTTCGCGGCTGACCTTGTAGGCCCCCTGGTACTGGGCGACCTCCTCGCCGATCAGGAAGACCTTGTCGTCCCGACGCATCTCCTCGGCCATGGCGTCGCGCAGGGCGTCGCGGATGGTCGTCTTGACCATGGGGGTGCCGGCGGGAATTTCCGGGTCGTGCAATTCGACTCTTGGCGCTGAAGTCTCGTGCGCAGCAACGGTTTCAGCAGCGGCCGGAGCCTCTGCCCTGGGCGCGGGTGCGGCCGAGCCAGCCTCGCCAGCCAGACGCGCGATCGGCGTGTTGACCTTCACATTCTCCGAGCCCTCGGCCACCAGAATCTCGGTGACTTCACCCTCGTCGACGGCCTCGACCTCCATGGTCGCCTTGTCGGTTTCGATCTCGGCGATGACATCCCCGGCCTTGACCGTGTCACCCGCCTTGATGTGCCATTTGGTCAGCGTGCCCTCTTCCATCGTGGGCGACAGCGCCGGCATGAGAATGTCGGTCACGCTGAGGCCTCCACATAGACGTCGGTGTAAAGCTCGGACGGGTCCGGCTCGGGGCTTTCCTGGGCGAACTGCACGGCCTCGGCGACGATGGTCTTGACCTCGTTGTCGATGACCTTGAGGTCGTCCTCGGTCGCGCCGGCCTGTTCCAGCAGCATCTTCACATGGTCGATCGGGTCGCGGGTCTTCTTGACCTCATCGACCTCTTCCTTGGCCCGGTATTTGGCCGGATCGGACATGGAGTGGCCGCGGTAGCGGTAGGTCTTCATCTCGAGGATGTAGGGCCCGCCGCCTTCGCGGGCGCGCTTGACGGCACGGGCCGTCGCATCGCGGACGGCCAGCACATCCATGCCGTCGACCTGTTCGCCGGGGATGCCGAAGCTGGCACCGCGCTCGCTCAGCTGCGTCGTGGACGAGGAGCGTTCGATGCTCGTGCCCATGGCGTACTGGTTGTTCTCGATGATGTAGATGGCCGGCAGCTTCCACAGCTGGGCCATGTTGAAGCTCTCATAGACTTGGCCCTGGTTGGCCGCGCCGTCGCCGAAATAGATGAAGGCGACGCTGTCATCGCCGCGATAGCGACCGGCGAAGGCCAGGCCGGTGCCCAGCGCCACCTGCGCCCCGACGATGCCGTGGCCGCCGTAGAAGCCGGTAGCGGTGTCGAACATGTGCATCGACCCGCCCTTGCCCTTGGACGAACCGCCGATGCGGCCGGTCAGTTCGGCCATGACCTCCTTGGGGTCCATGCCGGCGCACAGCATATGGCCGTGGTCGCGGTAGCCGGTGATGATCTTGTCGTGACCCTGCTTGACGCTCTCCTGGACGCCGACCGCAACGGCCTCCTGGCCGATGTAGAGGTGGCAGAAGCCGCCGATCAGACCCATGCCGTACAGCTGGCCCGCGCGCTCCTCGAAGCGGCGGATGAGGACCATCTCGCGATAGAAGCGGAGCAGGTCCTCTCTGGACGCCGTCGGCGTGTTGGGAATCTTCTTTGACGCAGTCTTCGCGGCGGGGGCTTTCGCCATCCGTCATCTCCCGGCTGGACCCCTCTGCCGGGGTCACTTGTCGTTACGTTAAGGGGCTTTAGCAGCCTTCGTTCCTGAAAGGCAAAGCCGCGGCAGGGCTGTAACGAAAGTTCACGCCCGGGGCGCGACAGCTCTGGCGGCGACCGGTGCCGAGACCCGGATCACGTAGTCGCGCGGGTCGGCAAAGCCGAGCACGGCGCGGGCCCGCTCTTCGAGAAGGTCACGGGACAGGCTGTCGGTGCGAAGATAGCGGACCCGGACCTCGAGGTCCTGCCGCTGCTCCAGGATCCCGGCCAGCTGCGCCTCGCGCTGCACCATCAGGGCGTCGCGCTCATGCCCACTCAGCAGCCCGCGTTGACCCGTCAGTGCCTGGACGCCCAGATAGACGACCAGAAACAGCAGGATGGCAGAAGGCAAAAATGGCTTCATCCGTTCAGGCATTACGAACGCTCCTTCTGAGCGTGGACTCAAGATTGAGAGAGTCTGATCGAAAATGCCTAACGAACCGTAGCTTGACGGCAGGGTTTGGTGCGGACCGATCAAGAACCGGCGGCCGGGACCTTCTTCGGGTGCCGCATCAACGCGAGGACCACGGCGACTACCGGTTCAGCAGCATGCCGTCTCCGAAATAGGCCCCTTGATCACCCAGCATCTCCTCGATGCGGAGCAACTGGTTGTATTTGGCCGTCCGGTCGGCGCGCGCCAGCGAACCGGTCTTGATCTGTCCGCAGTTGGTGGCGACGGCCAGGTCGGCGATGGTCGCATCCTCGGTCTCGCCGGAACGGTGGCTCATGACGGCGGTGTAGCCGGCGCGGTGTGCCATATCCACGGCATCCAGAGTCTCGGACAAGGTCCCGATCTGGTTGACCTTCACCAGGATGGAATTGGCCAGTCCCTCGCCGATCCCGGCCGCCAGACGGGCCGGATTGGTGACAAACAGGTCGTCGCCGACGATCTGGCAGCGATCGCCCAGACGTTCGGTCAGCATCCGCCAGCCGTCGAAATCATCCTCGGCACAGCCGTCCTCGATCGAGACGATGGGGAAGCGTTCGCACAGGTCGGCCAGATAGTTGACCATGGCCTCGGCCTCGAGCGTCTTGCCCTCACCGGCCATGACGTATTTGCCTTCCTTGAAGAATTCCGTCGCGGCGACATCGAGGCCGAGGTGGAAGTCCTCGCCGGCCAGATAGCCGGCGGCCTGTCCGGCGCGGGTGATGAAGCTGAGCGCCTCCTCGGCCGAGGCCAGGTTGGGGGCGAAGCCACCCTCGTCGCCGACATTGGTGTTGTGGCCCGCGTCCTTCAGCTGCTTGCGCAGGGCATGGAAGATCTCCGAGCCCATGCGCAGGGCTTCCGAGAAGCTCTCCGCGCCGGTCGGCAGGATCATGAACTCCTGGATGTCGATGGGATTGTCGGCGTGGGCGCCGCCGTTGATGATGTTCATCATCGGCGTCGGCAGGATGCGGGCCGAGACCCCGCCCAGATAGCGGTGCAGGGGCAGGCCCGAGGAGATGGCGCTGGCCTTGGCTACGGCCAGGGAGACGCCGAGAATGGCGTTGGCGCCCAGTCGGCCCTTGTTCTCCGTGCCGTCGAGGGCAATCAGCGCCTCGTCGATGCGGCGCTGGTCCTCGGCGTCCATGCCGCTGAGGGCGTCGAAAATCTCGCCATTGACGTTGTCGACCGCCTTGCCGACGCCCTTGCCGCCCCAGAGATCCTTGTCGCCGTCGCGCAGCTCGACGGCCTCATGCGCGCCGGTCGAGGCACCCGAGGGCACGGCGGCGCGGCCGAAGCTGCCATCTTCGAGGATCACATCGACCTCGACCGTCGGATTGCCGCGGCTGTCGAGAATCTGGCGGGCAACGATGTCGGCGATGTCGGTCATTGGAGCGCTCTGCTTTCAGGGAGAGGGCGGGGTTTAGCCCAACCCCCGCCGAATCGCCAACCGTCAGGTGCAACTCCCCGGGGCGAACGGCGCAAGGCATGAAAACGGCGCGCGGTGAACCGCGCGCCGTTGTTCAGCTCGTGACTGGCCTGGAAAGACCTAGTCTTCCTTGGGCGTCAGGACCTGGCGGCCGCGATAGGTGCCGGTCTTCAGGTCGATGTGGTGCGAGCGACGCAGTTCGCCCGTGTCCTTGTCCTCGACATGCGGGTTGGAACCCAGCGAGTCGTGCGAGCGGCGCATGTTGCGACGCGAGGGCGATACTTTGCGCTTCGGAACGGCCATGTCCGTCTCAATCTTCTTGGAGTGGCGCCGGTAAGGGCGCGAAAACAACAGCGGCGGCCCGAAAGAGCCGCCTGCGAGGGCGGGCTTATGCCTCAACCCGGCCCGGAGTTCAAGCGGGAGCTTGCGCTCCGGTCACGACGGCCCGATCCGCCCGCGACAGGGCGAAATACAGACTGTCCTTCCAGACCCCGCCGACGTTCCAGGTGCGCTCCCCCGATCCGGTCCGGACAAAGCCCAGCCGCTGCAACAGCCGGATCGAGGCGGCGTTCTCCGGATCGACGTCGGCGGTCAGGGTGTCGACCGCAAGGGTCTTGAACACATGGTCGATGACGGCCCCGACCGCCTCGCCCGCCAGCCCCTGCCCCCAGACGTCGGGATGCAGGATGTAGCCGACGTCGGGCATGACATAGAAGCCGGCCTTGCCGATCACCCGCCCGTCCCATTCGACCACGAAGTCCGGATGGTCGGGACCGGTCGCGATCATGGCGTCCAGCCATTCCCGGGTCTGTTCCAGCGTCTCGTGCGGCGGGGTCGACCACCACAGCATGGCGCGCGGGTCGGACAGGACGGCGTGCATGGCCTCCAGATCGTCCGGCCGGGCCGTGCGCAGGATCAGGCGGGGAGTGACGATCCGTGTCACGCGAGGGCCCGCTCGAGCACCACGAAGGCCAGGTCGCTTCGACGCGGCACGCCGAAGCGAGGGTCCGTGGTTGGAAACGGCCGTCTTTCGCCGGTCAGGGCATAGCCCCGCCGCTCATACCAGGCGATCAGTTCGGTTCGTTGAACAATGACCGTCATCTCCATGCGGTCAGCGGCGAAGCGGGTGCGGGCGATGGCCTCGGCCTGATCGATCAGACGGCGACCCAATCCGCCGCCCTGCAAGGTCGCATCGACGGTCAGCATACCCAGATAGGCGAGCCCGTCGCCCTTGTCGGTCACATGGACACAGCCGATCAGCAAACCGTCGCGCTCGGCCAGCAGGATCACCTGGCCCGGGTGGCTGACGCTTTCAGCCAAGGCCTCTTCGTCGATGCGGGCCGCGTCCAGCAGGTCGGCCTCATGGGTCCAGCCCGCCCGCGCCCGGTCGCCGCGATAGGCATGGTGCACCAGCGGCTGAATCAGCGGCACGTCAGACGCCGTCGCCGCGCGGAACGTCACCTCATCCATCCGTCAGCATCCCCGCCACCGCCTCGCCGATCGCCAGCGAACTGGTCAGGCCCGGGCTTTCGATGCCGAACAGGGCGACCAGTCCGTCGAGGCCATGGACCTCTGCGCCATGCACCTGAAAGTCCGGCTGCGGCTCGCCCGGCCCGTGCAGCTTGGGGCGGATGCCGGCGTAGTCAGGGGTCAAGGCACCTTTCGGCAGGCCAGGCCAGAAGCGCCGGATATAGCCCTCGAACTCCGCAGCCTTGCCAGCATCGACCGAGTAATCCTCCGCCGCGACATAGCTGAGGTCGGGCCCGAAGATCGCCTGGCCGCCGAGATCCTTGCGGTAGTGGGTGCCGAGTGCCCCGGGGATGGGCGGCGGATAGATCAGCCGTTCGAACGGGGCCTTGCCGGTCAGGCGGAAATAGACGCCCTTGCCGAAATGTCCGGCCGGGATGCGGACCGCGGGATAGCCCTCGATCCGCGCCGCGACAGCCTGTGCCGCCAGCCCCGGGGCCGTGACCAGCATCCGGGTGGTCAGGCTCGCCCCGCCCTCCACCCCAGCGATGATGGTGAAGCCGCCGCCGGGCAGCGGCACCGCTCGCTCGAACGGGGTGGAGACCACCACCGAGCCGCCCGCGTCCTCGATCTCGCCCTGCAGGGCCAGCATATAGCCGTGGCTGTCGAACACCCCGCTCTCGGGCGACAGGATGGCGGCATGGGCGTTCAGGCCCGGCTCCAGGGCGCGCGCCTGGGCACCGGTCAGGTGGTCGAGCCCCTCAACACCGTTGGCCGTCGCCTGGACGAAGATGGCCTCGATCCGCTCGACCTCGGTCTCGTCCGTCGCCACGACCAGCTTGCCGCATTTGCGATGGTCGACCTTGTGGCTGTCGAGGAAGGCGTAGAGCGCCCGCCGCCCCTCGACGCAGACCCGCGCCTTCAGCGAACCGGTCGGATAGTAGAGGCCGCCGTGGATAACCTCGGAATTGCGCGAGGACACGCCCTGGCCGATGTGGGGTTCCTTCTCCAGCACCAGCACCGACAGGCCCCGCGTCGCCAGAGCCCGGCCGCAGGCGAGGCCGACCGCGCCGGCACCCACCACCGTCGCGTCGAAGTCGAAGCTCACGTCTTCGGACCGTAGAGATGCACCGCCCGCGCCTCGAAACAGGCCATCAACTTGCTGACGGCTCGGTCGAAATTGGCGTGCAGCATCCCGTCCAGAAGCCGTGACTTGAAGGCGAAATCGATCATGAACTCGACTCGCGTCCCGGCCGGATCGGGAAAGAACTCCCAGCGGTTCTTCAGATGCCGGAACGGCCCGCGGATCAGGCCGACCTCGACCGTGTTACGGTGACGGTCGTGACGCGACCAGGTCGAGAACCGCTCCCTGAGAAAGGAAAAGCCGACGGCCGCCTCGGCATCCAGAACCGATACCCCGGGGGCCTCCTCCCGCTGGTTCCAGACCCGCATCGCCGTGACCCAGGGCACAAAGTCCGGATAGGCCCTGACGTCGGCGACCAGCTCAGCCAGCTGGGCGGGCGTCCAGGGCAGGATTTTCGTGACGCGGTGGACGGCCAAGCGCGGCTCAGCGTCCGGTCTGCGCCAGACGTGCCGCCCTCAGCCGCGCGAAGTCGTCGCCGGCGTGGTGCGAACTGCGGGTCAGGGGCGAGGACGAGACCATCAGGAAGCCCTTGGCGCGGGCGATCGCCTCATAGGCCTTGAACTCGTCCGGGGTGACGAACCGGTCGATGGCCGCGTGTTTGCGGGTCGGCTGCAGGTACTGGCCGATGGTGATGAAGTCGACACCGGCGGACCGCATGTCGTCCATCACCTGCATGACCTCCTCGCGGGTCTCGCCAAGGCCGACCATGATGCCGGACTTGGTGAACTGGTTGGGATCGCGCTCCTTGACCATCTGCAGCAGGCGCAAGGAGTGGAAGTAGCGGGCCCCGGGCCGGATCTTCAGATACAGCCGCGGCACAGTCTCGAGGTTGTGGTTGAAAACGTCCGGCGTCGAATCGATGACCGCCTCAGCCGCCCCGTCCTTGCGCAGGAAGTCGGGCGTCAGGATCTCGATCGTGGTGTTCGGGGCCTGCAGGCGGATTTGTCGCACCACCTCGGCGAAATGGGCCGCGCCACCGTCTGAAAGATCGTCCCGGTCCACACTGGTAATGACCACATGGTTCAGGCCCAGTTGTGCCACCGCCAGGCCGACCTTGGCGGGCTCTTCAGGGTCCAGCGGCTGGGGCAGGCCCGTCTTGACGTTGCAGAAGGCGCAGGCCCGCGTGCAGGTGTCGCCCATGATCATCAGGGTGGCGTGCTTCTGGCTCCAGCACTCGCCGATGTTCGGGCAGGCCGCCTCCTCGCAGACCGTGACGAGGCCCTTGTCCTTCACGATGGCCCTGGTCGCATTGTACTGGCCCGAGCCCGGTGCCTTGACCCGCAGCCAGTCGGGCTTCTTCAGGACCACCGACTCGGGGCGGTTCTGCTTTTCCGGGTGACGCAACTCGGCCGGCGACTTCGTCAGGGTGTTGATCAGTGTGACCAAGGCGACGCGGGCTCCGGGCTGTGCGAAGCCGCTATGTCGGCCTTCCGCGGGGCGAAGGCAAGGCGGGCCGAACCTCACGCAATGTAACGTACCTTTTCAACGCCGCGCGGTGCCCCTAGGCTGGTCACAGAAGAGATAAGGACGCGGGTCAACCGCATCCGCACGGAGGATGGATTTGCGCGAACCCCTGGACCCCCGTCACGTTGAGGAAACGGTCTTTGACGCCCTCATCTCCGCCCGGGAAAAGTTTGGCGACAAGGAGATTCTGGAGGACATCGACCGGAATCCGATGACCTATACCGGACTGATCCGGGCCGCCTTCGTGCTGGGCCGCAAGGTCGCGGACATCACGGAGCCGGGCGAGCGGGTCGGCATACTGCTGCCCTCCAGCTCCGGTGTGGTGGTGACCTATTTCGGTCTCCATGCCCATGGCCGCGTGCCGGTCATGATCAACTTCACCTCGGGCGTCAGCAACATCAAGGCGGCAATCAAGGCCGCCGGGCTGAAGAAGATCCTGTCGGCCAAGCGGTTCATCAACCAGGCCAAGCTCGAGGACCTGATGGAGGAACTGGGCAAGGTGGCGGAGATCGTCTGGCTGGATGATGTCCGCAAATCCATCGGCCTGCAGGACAAGCTCTATGGGCTGATGGCCGGCATGATGCCCAGGAAGTTCCGGGTGAAGACCGATCCGTCATCGACCGGGGTGATCCTGTTCACCTCGGGCAGTTTCGGCACTCCCAAGGGGGTGGTGTTGAGCCAGTGGAACCTGGTCGCCAACGTGCGGCAGGGCTCCCAGTTCATCCATCTGAAGCCGGAATGGGTGATGTTCAATCCCCTGCCGACCTTCCATTGTTTCGGCCTGACCGGCGGTATCCTGCTGCCCCTGCTCAACGGCATGAAGGCCTTCCAGTACCCGTCCCCCCTGCACGCCAAACAGATCGTCGAACTGTTGCCGGACGTGAAGGCCTCGATCCTGTTCGCGACCGATACCTTCCTGAACCAGTACGCCCGCGTTGCGTCGCCGGACGATTTCGACACACTCGAGTTTGTGGTCGCCGGAGCCGAGCGGGTCCGGCCCGAAACCCATCACCTGTTCAACACCCGTTTCCACGGGCTCAAACTGCTGGAAGGCTACGGCGCGACCGAGGCCGCGCCAATCGTGGCCATCAACCACCCCGACCGCAACCGGCCGGGCACGGTCGGTCAGATGATCCCGGGCATGGAGTGGCGGCTCGACCCGGTCGAGGGCATTCCGGACGGCGGTCGTCTGTTCCTCCGCGGACCGAATGTCATGCAGGGATATCTGTCACCGGATGATCCCGAGGTTGTCGAACCCCTGGCCGGCGGCTGGCACGACACGGGCGACATCGTCGATATCGACAAGGACGGCTATGTTTCGATCCTCGGGCGCATGAAGCGGTTCGCCAAGATTGGTGGCGAGATGGTCTCGCTGACCGCCGTGGAAGGCCTGGCGAGCGCGGTCTGGCCCGAAGCCCGCCATGCCGTGGTCTCCATTCCCGACGCCCGCAAGGGCGAGAAACTGGTGCTGGTCACCGACCGCCGCGACGCCGATGTCGCCCGGCTGGCGGAATGGGCCCGCAACCACGGTGCCCCCGAACTGGCCGTACCCAAGAAGATTCTGCGCGTCGCCGAAGTCCCCGTCCTGGGCACCGGCAAGACCGACTATGTGCGGATCCAGAAGATGGCGGAGCTCGACAAGGCCGCCTGACGATCAGGGGTTGACTGTAACAGTATCAGTTTCAATATGACGGAAGACCCGCGCCGGGTCGTGACGGAAGGACCTGAAGCATGAACCTGTTTTCCAGACTCGAACCCCATACGGACAAGGCATTGGCGGGGCTCCGGATCGTCTCCGGCCTGATGTTCATCCAGCATGGAACGCAGAAGCTGTTCGGCTTTCCGGCCCCGGCGAGGGGACCGTTCGAACTGTTCAGCCAGATCGGTATCGGCGGCGTTCTCGAGCTGGTCGGCGGAGTGCTGATCGTGATGGGTCTGTTCACCCGTCCGGTGGCGTTCCTCATGTCGGGCATGATGGCTGTCGCCTATGCCCAGTTCCATTGGCAGTTCGGCGGTGCCTCCTTCTTCCCGATGGTCAACCAGGGCGAGCTGGCGGCGCTGTACTGCTGGGTCTTCCTGTATCTGGCCTTCGCCGGACCGGGCAGCTGGGCCGCTGATCAGTTCCTGAAGCCCAAGACCGACCAGGCCTAACCGATCCGGACACCGGTCATCGAGATCGAACCGCCCTCGATGACATCGTTGAAGAAGCTGACGTCGTCGCCCGGCCCGCGCTGGGCGGCGACGTAAAGCAGTGGAAGATAGTGTTCGTCCGTCGGCACGCTGAGCTGCGCATCCTCCGCCAGGCCGACCCAGTCGATCAGGGCCTCGTCGTCGCCACGCACCAGCGCCGCCTTGACGGCCTCATTGAAGCCCGAGGCCCACGGATAGGGCTCACCACCCGCCCGCTTCCAGGTGCGAAGATTGTGCACGAAGTCGCCCGACCCGGCGATGATGATCCCCTCCTCCCGCAGCGGTCCAAGCCGCCTGGCGAGGGCGTGATGTCCGCGGGTATCGAGGTTCCGGTCCAGCGACAGCTGCACCACGGGCACATCCGCCCGGGGCCAGACATTGGCCAACACCGACCAGGTCCCGTGATCGAGGCCCCATTGGGTGGTCGGCGACGCCCCGGTCAGCTCGGACACCCGGGCGGCGAGGTCCGGAGAGCCCGGTGCCGGATACTGCACCGCATGCAGTTCATCCGGGAAACCACCGAAATCATGGATGGTTTCAGGGTTCGACTGGGCCGTCACAGCCAGCCCGTTCGTCTCCCAGTGGGCAGAGACCATGACCACGCCCCTGGGCTTGCCGACAGCCTCCCCCAGCCCGCGCCAGACGTCGGCATACGGCCCACCCAGGGCATTCATGGGCGAACCGTGGCCGAAGAAGATCGCAGGCTGACGCATCGGGATCGCTCCAACTTATCTGAAACAGTCGGTGTTCCAATATGGCCTCCACAAGGGCGGGCGCAAGGTTTAGCCGCGAAGCCGGGGCCCGATCGGACAGATCCGGTCATAGAAGGCCGCGTCCGCCGGCACCGTCTCGCCGCGCGACAGCCGGAACCGGTGTTCAACCACCATGGCCTGCTGCTCGATGTTGAGGGTGGCCCAGTCGCCGTTCACGCCGACGGGATAATGGTAGGACGCCGGTCGGTCCCCCGCCTTGAGCTTGCCGGTGAACAGATTGACGCCCTGCTGCGCCTGCCAGATGTGGGTCAATTCGTGGATCAGCATGGCCTGGACACACAAGGGTGCTAGCGCGATATCGGTCGGAAGCGTCCGTTTCGGCCAGACGATCCAGTCCCGTCCGAACCACCGCCCCGGCACGAATGCCCGGTCGAAAGGCCAGGGCGAGGGCAGGAAGCGGACAGGCTCCAGCGCCAGTGAGTCGCCGAAGGCCTCATCAGCCAGTGCCCGCTCGCCGGGCGTCAGCCAGCGAATCACGACGGTGGCGGGGGGCCGGTATAGCCTCCGGCCGGACTGACCCACTCCCAATGCCAGGGCTCGAAGGCATAGGGCACAAAGCCGAACCGTCCGGCGTTTCTGACCAGCCAGCGATAGGTGGCACCGCGGCTCATGTGCAGGCGGCTGGCCGGCGAAGTGTTGTCTACGCCGAGGCCTTCGGCCTGGCCGACATAGAGGTCCACCGCCGTCCCGGTGCGGTGGGGCGAACAGACGGCGCGCCGCAGTCCGTCACAGTTTCCGGACGCTGCGCACCGCGCCGCATCCGCCTCCGGGTCCCGGAAGCCGGAGAAGATCTGCAGCAGTTCCGGATCATTGGCGACCTCGGGAACCTCCGCCCGGGCGGCGGAGACCATCCGGCGATAGGCCTCCAGCACATCCCGCCGCAGCAGGCGGGTCAGGCGGTCGGCATGTTCCTCGGACTCGACCAGATAGCCGAGCTGGTAGAGCGGCGGCGGCTCAGGACAGGGCTCCTCGCGCACGCGGGCCATGATGAAAGGTCGGCGCTCCTGCCAAAGGCCCCGGAAGGTCTGGAAGGTGGCCTGGTCGAAAATCCCGGTCGACGGCAGTTGATGGGCGGTCTGGAAGTCGGCGAGGCGGCGGGCGAACATCGGCGAGCTGGCGGCGCAGCCGGTGCCCAGCTCCTGCTGGATCAGTGGAACATAGGTCTCCCAGCCCCATTCGGCCGAACCGAACGGAGCCCATTCCAGCGAATGCAGCGAGATGCCGTTGGCCAGGGCGGGACCGCCCCAGTCCTCGATCTGACGGTCACAGACCTCGGCCTGCGCCCGCACCGGCCCCGTGACCAGAACGGTCGCGAGGGCGCTGATCAGCAGCAGGAGCAGGCGCATCGGCATCCGTGAAACTGACCCCAGCTGTGTGTCCGCCGCAAGGCCCTTCACGTCCGGGATGAACCGGGACCGGACGACAGTCCCCACGCTCGCGTGACGGGCGCAAAGGCGGCATGGTGAAGGCACGGCCGACTCAGGGCCGGATCGCCGGACTTCCCCATGACCGACGCTGCCGCCACCGCTACAGCCTCCACCACCCCACGCCGTTCGAATGCCGTGCTGGCCGCCTTCTCAGGCCCCTGCCTGCCGCTGGCGGCCTTCGGCGTCGCCCTTCCGGTGACCCTGCCTGAGTTCTACGCCACCTATGTGGGGCTGGAGCTGGGGGTGGTCGCCGCCGTCTTCATGGCCGTGCGGCTGATCGACATCGTCTTCGACCCCTTCATCGGCTGGGGCATGGACCGGACGAAGACGAAGTGGGGTCGATACCGCCCGTGGATGGCGATCTCGACGCCGATCCTGATGCTTTCGGCCCTGATGATGTTCGTCCTCGTCCAGCCCGGCGCCAGTGCGGCCTATCTGTTCGGCTGGCTGCTGGTCCTCTACCTCGGCTTCTCGATCGGCACCCTGGGCCAGCTGGGCTGGGCCTCGGTCCTCGCGCCCCAGTACGATCAGCGCAGCCGGGTCTATGGCTGGTGGCAGGTGTTCAACATCATCGGCGTGATCCTGATCCTGATCCTGCCGACCGTGGTGGTGAAGACCGGCATCGGCGACTATGCCGCCGGCGTGCGCATCATGGGCTGGGCCATCATGATCGCCCTGCCGGTCACCATCGGCCTGGCCATGTTCGTCGTGCCCGAGCCCGTGAACGCCGGTGCCGCACCGCATGGCGGCCCCAAGGCCTATCTGTCCCTGTTCGGCAAGAAGACGGTGCGCAAGCTGCTGTTCGCCGACCTGCTGCTGGGCATCGCCCCGGGCATCACCGGCGCGCTGCTGTTCTTCTTCTTCGGCCAGATCAAGGGTTACGACCACACCGAAGCCTCGCTGTTCATGCTGTTCTATTTCGTCGCCGGGCTGGTCGGGGCCCCCTTCTGGGCCTGGCTGGCGACCCGCATCGGCAAGGACAAGGCCCTGGCTGCGGCCAGCCTGGTCTTCGCGGTCTTCTACATCGGCGCGACCCTGGTCCCGGGTGGCAATTTCGCCCTGACCGCCACAGCCATGTTCATCGCCGGCCTGCCCTATGCCGCAGGCCTGTTCCTGCTGCGGGCCATGATGGCCGATGCGGGCGACGAGATCCGGCTGGATACAGGCGTGGACCGCACGGGCCTGATGTTCTCCATCCTCTCGGCCACGACCAAGATCGGCCATGTCGTGGCCCTGATCCCCTATCTGATCCTGCAGTGGGTCGGCTTCCGCGCCATCCCGGGCGTTGAGGGCAACAGCGAGGGCGCACTCCTGACGCTGCAGATCCTCTTCATCCTCGTCCCCGGCCTGCTGCTGGCGGCGGCGGCCCTGGTGCTGCGGGGCTATCCGCTGACGCCGGCGCGGCATGATGAGATCCGCAAGGCTCTGGAAGAACGCGACGCCGCGACGACGGAGGCGGCTCCGGCATGAGCCCGATCGACCGCCTGATCGGCATCATGGCCCGGCTGCGCGACCCGGTCGGCGGCTGTCCGTGGGACGTGGAGCAGACCTTCGCCACCATCGCCCCCTATACGATCGAGGAGGCCTATGAGGTCGCAGACGCCATCGAGCGTGGCGACATGGACGAGCTGAAGTCCGAGCTGGGCGACCTGCTGTTCCAGACCGTCTTCCACGCCCGCATGGCCGAGGAACAGGGACTGTTCGCCTTCGACGATGTGGCCAATGCCATCGCCGACAAGCTGGAGCGACGGCATCCGCATGTCTTCGGCGACGAGGCCGCCCGGCCGGACGGCGCGGCCCAGAAGGCCCGCTGGGAGGACATCAAGGCCGCCGAACGCGTCGCCAAGGCGCAGCACGGCGTGCTCGACGACGTCCCCGTCGGCCTGCCCGCCCTCGCCCGCGCCGCCAAACTGACCAAACGCGCCGCCCGCGTCGGCTTCGACTGGCCCTCGACCGACGAGGTGTTCGACAAGCTGCACGAGGAGGTGGCGGAACTGCGGGTCGAGATCGCCGCCGGCGATCTGGACAAGGCCCGCGACGAGGTCGGCGACCTGCTGTTCGTGGTGGCCAATCTGGCGCGCAAACTTGGGGTCGAACCGGAAGACGCCCTGCGCGGGGCCAATGCGAAATTCGTGCGGCGGTTCGGGTTTATCGAGGCCGAGCTGGCGAAGGACGGGCGAGGGCCGGAGCAGTCCGATCTGACTGAGATGGACGGGCTGTGGGATGCGGCGAAGGCAGCGGAACGGCGCGGCGGTTGATACATCTCCACCAATCCCGCCCTAGATGAGGGAGTGACTGTAATGCCGCTTAGATTGCATGCTATAGACACGCGACGCGCGAATGCATAGCGTCTCCTCCCTGTGGCGAAGCCATGGGGAGGGGGACCATTCGAAGCATGGTGGAGGGGTGACAGCGCTCCTGACAGTCGAGAGGGCCCGCGAGTTCCGCCGGCGCATGACACCGCCGGAACTGCGATTATGGGCCTGTCTGCGCGGCAAGCGGCTGGCGGGCCTGAAATTCCGTCGTCAGCATCCGATCGGCCCCTACATTCTCGACTTCTACTGCGCGTCAGCGAAGCTGGCCGTCGAGGTGGATGGACGGGGCCACGAGCGACCGGATCGGATTGCGCATGACCGACGGCGAACCCTCTGGCTCGGGGAACAGAATATCCGCGTAGTCCGGCTTGCGGCCGAAAGCGTGAGGACGGAACTCGACGGGGTCCTCGACTTCATCGAGCGTATCGCCCGGGAGCGGTGCAGCTGATACCCCTCCACCATGCTTCGCATGGTCCCCCTCCCCATTCGCTTCGCGAACAGGGAGGAGACGGCTAGCCGAACTGCCGCTCAAACCTTCCGAGGGCCGCCGGGTGCAGGCGCACCGTCACATGCGTCCGCCCCTCCTCGTCCGTGTCGCGCGCCGTGACCCGCCCGTTCTCGTAAAGCCAGGCCAGCGCCTCCCCCTGTGAGGGCAGCAGCGTCAGTTCGGTCTCGGGATCATCGTCGATCAGGCCGGCGATGGTGTCGCGCAGGGGTTCGATCCTCTCCCCGGTCCAGGCCGAGACGGCGACCGCCTTGCCGTCGCGGGACAGGCGGTCGGCGAGACCCAGCACGCTCTCACGCGCATCCTCATCAAGCAGGTCGATCTTGTTCCAGACCTCCAGCACCCGGCGGGTCTTGCCCTCAGGCGTCCCGATCTGTTTCAGCACCGCCTCGACATCCCTGGACTGGGCCTCGCTGTCAGGGCTGGCGATATCGCGGACGTGCAGGATCAGGTCGGCCTCGCCCACCTCCTCCAGCGTCGCCCGGAAGCTCTCGACCAGTTCGTGCGGCAGGTCGGAGATGAAGCCGACGGTGTCGGCCACGATCGCCGGCCGGCCCTGCGGCAGTCGGATGGTGCGCTGGGTGGTGTCGAGGGTGGCGAACAGAAGGTCCTTGGCCACCACGTCCGAGCCGGTCAGCCGGTTGAACAGGGTCGACTTGCCGGCATTGGTATAGCCGACCAGGGCGATGGTCGGGAACGGCACCTTCTGGCGCTGTTTGCGGTGCAGGCCGCGGGTCCGGCGCACCTCGTCCAGCTCGACCTTCAGCTTGACGATCCGGTCGGCGATCAGGCGGCGGTCGAGTTCGATCTGGGTCTCGCCGGGGCCGCCGGTCGAGCCGGTGCCACCGCGTTGCCGCTCGAGGTGGGTCCAGGTGCGGACTAGGCGGGATTTCTCATAGTCGAGCCGCGCCAGCTCGACCTGCAGCCGGCCTTCCTTGGTGCGCGCACGGCGGCCGAAGATCTCGAGGATCAGGCCGGTGCGGTCGATGACCTTGCAGTCCCAGGCCTTTTCCAGATTGCGCTGCTGCACCGGCGACAGGGCGTCGTCGATGACCACCGCCTCGGCCTCGGCGGCGCGGACCAGGGCCGCCAGCTCCTCCACCTTGCCCGAGCCGAACAGGGTAGCGGGCGTGACCTTGCGGATGCGCACGATCTCTTCCCCGCGCACGTCGAGGTCCAGTGCCCGGGCGAGGCCGACAGCCTCCTCCAGACGCTCGACCGACTGGCGCGAACTCTCACTCGCGCCGGAGTCCGAACGCTCGGGGTGGATGACGACGGCCCGGATCAGCGGGACGGCGTGGTCGATATGTTTCTGGGTCAATCAGTCTTCGTCCGCGTCGGGCTCATACAGCTGCACGGGCGCGGACGGCATGATGGTCGAGATGGCGTGCTTGTAGACCAGTTGCGACTGGCCATCGCGGCGCAACAGCACACAGAAGTTGTCGAACCAGGTCACGATGCCCTGCAGCTTGACGCCATTGACCAGGAAGATGGTCAGCGGTGTCTTGGTCTTGCGGACGCTGTTGAGGAAGGTGTCCTGTAGGTTCTTGGACTTGTCTTGCGACATGGCAGGTTCAGCCTGTTCTTGCTTGTTCTCCGGCCGAGGGAGCGGCGCGGGGCTGGATCGAATGTCCGGCCCCTTACCTTAGCCACCGGCCATGCAGGCCCGCAACGCCTAGATGGCGTCGCGACGCGCCTGATCGAGATACAGCGTCCTCAGTCGGGTCGTGATCGGCCCGGGCTTGCCGTCGCCAATCTTGACCCCGTCAATGGACACCGCCGGCATGACGAAGGCACCGGCCGCGGTGAAGAAGGCCTCCTTCGCCCGCTTGGCCTCGTCGACACTGAACGGTCGCTCGTCCAGTTCCACACCCTCTTCCGCGATCAGCGCCATCAGGGCCGTCCGGGTGATGCCCTTGAGGATATTGGCCTGGGTATCGCGCGTGCGCAGCTTGCCGTGCTCGTCGACGATCCAGGCATTGGTCGATGAGCCCTCGGTGACCAGCCCCATCTCATCGACCATCCAGGCCTCATAGGCCCCGCGCTCGCGGGCCGCCTGTTTGGCGAGGACATTGGCCAGCAGACCGACCGTCTTGATGTCGCAGCGGCCCCAGCGGATATCGGGCACGGTGACGACGGCGACCCCCTTCTTCGCGGTCGCCTCGCTCCTGTCGGCGCTGATCGATCGGGCCGTGACGATGACGCTGGGGGGCGTGCCCTCGGCCGGGAAAGGATGATCGCGCCGGGCCGTGCCGCGCGTGACCTGCAGATAGACGATGCCGTTTCTGACCCGGTTGCGCCGGATGGTTTCCTTCAGCACCTGCGTCAGGGACTCGCGCGTCATGGGGATGTCGATGCGCAGTTCGTTCAGGCTGCGGTGCAGCCGGGTCATATGGCCGTCGAAATCCGCCATCCGACCGTCGAAGATCGACCAGACCTCATAGACGCCGTCGGCGAACTGGAAGCCGCGATCCTCGACATGGATCACGGCGTGGCCGTGCGGCTGGTACTGGCCATTCACATAGGCGACGCGGCTCATTCTTCGACTGCCTCTTCGATATCGTCCTCGCCGCCGCGGGACGGCGACACACCCAGCGATTTCAGCTTCCGGTGCAGGGCCGACCGCTCCATGCCGATGAAGGCCGCGGTGCGCGAGATATTGCCGCCGAAGCGCATGATCTGCGCCGCCAGATATTCGCGCTCGAACACCTCACGGGCCTCGCGCAGCGGCAGTGCAATGATGCGCTCGCCGCCGAGGGTGCCGGTCGAATTGGCATTGGTCGCCTCGGACGGCAGCATGTCCGCGCTGATCGGTTGGTCCGGATCACCGGTGGCCAGGATCAGCAGCCGCTCGACGTTGTTTCGCAGCTGGCGGACGTTGCCCGGCCAGGGATGGACCTGCAGCACGGCGATGGCGTCATCGCCCAGCCGCCGCTTCGGCAGCCCCTGGGACACGGACAGGGTGTCGATGAAATAGTCGATCAGTTCCTGGATGTCCTCGCGCCGCTCTGACAGGGCCGGTACCCGGATCGGCACGACGTTGAGGCGGTGGAACAGGTCCTCGCGGAACCGGCCCTCGGCGATCTCGACCTTGAGGTCACGCGAGGTCGAGGTGACGACGCGGATGTCGACCTGGACGTCCTGCTCGCCACCGACGCGGCGGAAGCGTTGTTCGACCAACACCCTCAGAACCCGGCTCTGGCTTTCGCGCGGCATGTCGCCGACGTCATCGAGATAGAGGGTGCCGTTATGGGCCCGCTCGAACACGCCGATCTTGCGCGGCCTGCCGTCGTGGCCCTCTTCGCCGAACAGTTCGATATCCAGACGCTCGGGCGTCATGCCCGCGGCGGCGATGGCGACGAACTCGCCCTTGGACCGGGCGCTGGCCTCGTGGATCTGGCGTGCGACCAGCTCCTTGCCCGATCCGGGCGGGCCCGAGATCAGGACCCGGCTGTTGGCCGGCGCAACCTTGGCAACCGTGCTGCGCAGGGCCTGGGCTGCGGCGGACCGGCCGATGAAACCCGAGGGCGCTGCGACCTGGGCCCGCAGTCGGCGGTTCTCCCGTTTCAGCGATGACGCCTCCAGCGCCCTCTGAACTACGACCACCAATCGATCGGACTTGAAGGGTTTTTCGATGAAGTCATAGGCCCCGCGCTGGAGCGCCGTGACGGCCGTCTCGATGTTGCCGTGGCCCGAGATCATCACCACCGGCAGGTCAGGATCCAGCTCCTTGATGACGTCCAGGAGCTCCAGCCCGTCCAGTCCGCCGCCCTGCATCCAGATATCGAGCAGGGCCAGCGACGGCCGCCGGGCGCGGATTGCGGCCAGGGCCTCGTCCGAGTTGGAAGCCACCCGCACGGCGTGGCCCTCGTCCTCCAGCAGGCCGGAGACCAGCTCGCGGATGTCGGCCTCGTCGTCGACGACCAGAATGTCGGCTCCCGTGGATCGCATGACGCCTCGCTATTCGGCGGCCGGAACCGTCCGGGACCGGGAGGCCTTGGCCTCTTTCGTCCCGGCAGTGCCGGTCGGTTTAGGTTGGGATTTCAGGGGGAAAATCAGGCAGACGCGCGCGCCGCCCAGGGTCTCGGCATCGGCCAGCTTCAGTTCGCCGCCGTGCTCCTCACAGATGCGTTTGACGATGGCCAGGCCGAGGCCGGTGCCCTTCTCGCGCGTGGTCACATAGGGCTCGGTCAGCCGGTCGCGGTCCTTGGCGGGCAGGCCCATGCCGTCGTCCTCGATGATGAAGACCGCGGTCCCGTCCTCGACCACAAGCTGAGCAGAAATCCCCGGTCGGTCACCGTCACCCTCGCGCGGGGCGATGGCGCGTCGGGCCGCCACGGCTTCACCGGCATTCTTGAGGATATTGGTCAGGGCCTGGCCGACCATGGGCCTGTCCGCATACAGGACAAGACTGGGCAGCGGCTCGACCAGTTCGACGCCGACCGCGGCAGCGGCCACCCGCTGTGCGAACACCGCCTCACGCAGCAGTTCGGATGGATCGCAGGCCGTGAACCGCGGCGCGGGCATCCGGGCGAAGGACGAGAACTCATCGACCATCCGACCGATGTCGCCGACCTGACGGATGATGGTCTCGGTACAGCGGTCGAACACCTCGACATCGTCGACGACCTGACTGCGATAGCGCCGTCGCAGCCGCTCGGCCGACAGCTGGATCGGCGTCAGGGGGTTCTTGATCTCATGGGCGATGCGCCGGGCCACGTCGCGCCAGGCGGCGTTCCTCTGGGCCGTGACCAGCCGGGTGATGTCGTCGAAGGTCAGCACCATCTCGCCCCCGACCCCGCCCTCGATGCGCACGCGCAGACGCCGCGTCTCGCCCTCGAGGCTGACGTCGATTTCTTCCTCGATATGGGCCTCGACGCGAGCGGCCAGTTCGCTGAGCTCCGGCGAGACCTCGCCCAGCGGACGGCCGATGATGGCCGGGTCGCGAATGGCCAGAAGCTCAACGGCGCTGTCATTGATGGCCGAGACCCGGCGCTGGCGATCCAGACCGATGACGCCGGCCGACACCCCGGACAGGACGGTCTCGATGAACCGGCTGCGGCCGGTCGCCTCCTCGCTCGCGGCTCTCAGGGCGGCCTGCTGGGCTTCGAGGTCACCTGTCATGCGGTTGAAGGCAGCGGACAGGGTCTTGATCTCGCCGGGCCCGTCGTCGCCATTGACCCGGGCGGTCAGGTCACCGCCCGCCACCTTGTCGGCCGCCTCAACGAGTCGGCCGATGGGGGCCGAAATGGCGCTGGCCGCCCCCATACCCAGCCAGATGGCCCCGACCAGGACCAGAAGCGCGGTCTCGAAATAGCCGAGGGCGAAGGCCGCCTGGATACGGGCGCGGCTCTCCTCAGCTTCGCGGAAGGCGACGATGGATTCCTCGCCGTTGCGCATCTGGGCGATGAGGCCGGGCTTCAGCGGCCGGACCAGATACAGATAGGCCTCACCATAGGCCGGCAAGGCCGCCAGCGTCCGCACCGCATCCGGATTTTCGGTTACCTGCTGGGGCGGAGACCCGCCTTCTGCAGCCGCCTCGAGTACCGCGCGGGGCGGGGCCACATAGGGCGGAGCACCATGTATTTCGCCACTCGCCAGCACTTCGCCGTCCGGGCCCAGGATGTAGATCGCCGGATAGCCGAAAAGCTCGGCGATCTGGCCGAGAGCGTCGGAGAACTGAATGCGGTTCGCGAACAGGGGCCGTACCGAGCCCAACTGTTCCGCAATCACGGCGAGGTCGCCGTCCATCTCGTTCGAGACATCGTCCAGATAGGCGTCCCCGATAAGGGCACCGTTCTTCACCGCGGACTGCACATTCGCGCTGAACCACTGATCGACACCGCGATTGACCAGCACCCCGAAGACCAAGGCGATCAACACCGCCGGGATCAGGGCCACCATTGAAAACAGGGCGACGAACCGCAGGTGCAGGCGCGCGCCGGCGTCGGTGCGGCGGCGGAACAGCATCAGGGCCCGGCGGCCAACCACCGTGGCCAGCCCGCCGATCAGCAGGAGATTGACCCCGAGAATGGCCAGAACGGCCTGGCTGGCAGCCGCGCGCGCACCCTCCCCGCTTGCACCCGGCGACACGGCCACCAGCCAGATGGCGGCGGCGGTGACCAGGAAGGCGACGCCATAGGCAATCAGGAAGCTGTTGCGACGACGCTCTTCCGACCAGCCGGCAAACCACCGAACCGCACCGCGTCGGTCAGCGGGCGGAGCGGGCTCGGCGTCAGCGGCGGGTGTATCCGTCATGCCACGGTAGCTTCACCCAGCTGTGGCGAAATATCAACACCAAGGTTGCCGGAATGCGTCACCCTGACCCACAGCGCGGTGAGCGCCTGTTCGACCGCCTCAGGCGTATCCAGCCGGCAGAGCCGACCCTTGGCCTCCCGCCGCTCCAGCGGGTCCGCCGGCCAGGGGGCCTGTTCGACGTACCAGCCCAGATGTTTGCGGAACATCTTCAGACCCAGCGGCAGGCCGTAGAAGGCGACCGAGGCACGCAGATGCTCAATGACGATGGCCAGGCGTTCCTCGCGGTCGGGCTCCAGCAGCACCGTCCCGTCAGCCAGGGCCCGCTCCATATGCGCGGCCAGCCAGGGCCGCCCATAGACCCCCCGGCCCAGCATCAGGGCGTCGGCTCCCGACTGCCTCAGGGCCTCGCGCGCATCGTCGGCCGTCAGGATGTCGCCGTTGACGATGACGGGAATGCCCACCGCCGCCTTGACCTCGCCGACCGCGCTCCAGTCCGCGACGCCGGTATAGAACTGCTGCCGGGTGCGGCCATGCACGGTGACGGCCCGGACGCCGATCTCCTCGGCCCGCCTGGCCAGCAGGGCCGCATTCCGGTGGGCATCGTCCCAGCCCAGCCGCATCTTGACCGTCACCGGCCGCGAGGTCGCCTCGACCGCCGCCTGCATCAGCCGGCTGGCCAGTTCTGGCGTCCGCATCAGGGCCGAACCGCAGGCCGAGCCGGTGACCTCCTTGGCCGGACAGCCGAAATTCAGGTCCACGATATCGGCACCGGCCCGTTCGGCCATGCGCGCGCCCTCGGCCATGGCGGCCGGATCGCGGCCGACCAGCTGGATCACCGTCAGCGGCAGGCCCTGGCCGACGGCTGCGCGCCTCACCACGTCAGGCCGGGCACGGGCCAGCTCGGCGGCGGCCACCATCTCGGTCGCCACATAGGCCGCGCCCAGCCGTGAGGCGAGCCGCCGGAACGGCAGGTCCGTGATCCCGGTCATGGGTGCGGTCAGCACCCGGCCGGGTACCCACACGTCGCCGATCTGAAGGCCGCTCTGCATCGGCGGGCAGATAGGGGGTTTCCCGCCGCGGGTCCAACCCGGACTCAGACCTGGAAGACGGCTATCCCCGCGCGAACCGCAAGAACCACAAGGACGCTACTGGCCGTCATGAAGACGGCAAACCGCCACAGGATCACATTGACCAGCGCCTGGATCAGACTGTGCACCACACGCAGGCCGACATAGGCCCAGGCCAGCCAGAGATTCAGCCCGTCGCCCTGCCCCAGCAGGGCCAGCGTCATGGCTGTGGCGTAGAACAGCGTCGGCTGCTCCATCAGATGGTTGTAGTTGTCCGCCTTCCAGCGAACGCGCGGCGGCAGACCGCCCAGCATGACGTCGCGGGGCAGGGTCGGATCGAGCCGGGTCCTTGCACTCATCATCGCCGGAATGCGGGTGGCATACAGCCAGCCCCACATCACCATGGACCAGAGCACCAGGGTGATCACCGGCTGCAGGATGGCCAGGGTCATTGCGCGTCCTCCTTTTGTCAGGCTGGCTCGACCGCAGTCCGTTGTCAAACAGGATGGACCTGATGCGCCGCCCCTCGTCAGGGACGCAAGGCATCGGTAGAAGCGGGCCATGAGCTTCTCCGCCATCATCGTCGCCGCCGGCACCGGCTCCCGCGCAGGCGAACCCAAACAGTGGCGCAAGCTGGGCGGGCGGCCGGTGCTGAGGTGGTCCGCTGAGGCCCTGCTCGCCGCGGGGGCAACCGAAGTCGCGGTCGTCATTGCGCACGGTGCCGAAATCCTGGCGACTGAGGCGCTCGCGGGTCTGGACAGATGGTTCACCGTGACCGGCGGCGCGAGCCGGGCCGCTTCGGTCCAGGCCGGGCTGAAAGCCCTGTCGGCGACGGCCGATAGCCGGGTCCTGATCCATGACGCCGCCCGCCCCCTTCTGGATAGAGCGACGATCGGCCGGGTGCTGGACGCCCTCGACCGGCATGAGGCCGCCCTGCCCGTTCTGCCGGTGGCAGACAGCCTGAGACGTGGCAGCGACGATCTTCTGGGCCCATCGGTTGATCGCGATGGTCTCTGGCGGGCCCAGACCCCGCAAGGGTTCCGGCTCGGTGCCATCCGGGCCGCCTATGCCGGCTGGAGCGAGCCAGCAGCACCGACCGACGATGTCGAGGTCGCCCGCGCTGCAGGGTGTGCCGTCGCCATGGTGGCCGGCGATGCAAGGCTGATGAAACTGACCTTCCCCGAGGATTTTGCCATGGCTGAAGCGCTGCTTCCCCGACAGACCCGCGTGGGCCAGGGTTTCGACGCCCATCGCTGGGGTCCGGGAGGCTCGGTCTGGCTGTGCGGCGTCGAGATCCCGCACGACCAGACCCTGATCGGCCATTCTGATGCCGATGCCGGACTACACGCCCTGACCGACGCCATTCTCGGGGCCATGGGCGACGGCGACATCGGCGACCATTTCCCGCCCACCGATCCGCAGTGGAAGGGGGCCTCGTCCGACCGCTTCCTGATCCATGCGGTCGAGCGGCTGACCGCGCGCGGCGGACGGCTGGTCAATGTCGACGTCACCCTGATCTGCGAGCGGCCCAAGGTGAAGCCACATCGTCAGGCCATGCGCGAACGCCTGGCCGAACTGCTGTCGCTTCCGCTCGATGCGGTCAGCGTCAAGGCGACCACGACCGAGGCCATGGGTTTCACGGGCCGCGGTGAGGGCCTGGCCGCCCAGGCCCTTGCGACAATCGAGCTTACTGGCTCCTGAGCGTCTGCAATTCCGGCGTGTCGAACATGCTGCGCTGGAGCGAGCCGAACAGATTGACGTAGTCGTCTGTCCAGGGCCGCACGGCGGTCCGGGCCGGTGTGTTCCAGCGGCTGTCAGCCCGGAAATCCGCAAGCCCCTCCGCGGTCGGCGAAAGGATCAGCGCCTCCGTCGACGCCTCGGCCATCTCGGGCGTGTTGTCGCTCTCGTAGTAGAGCTGATGCAGGCTCGACTTGCCCAACGCCTGCGCAGCGGCGACGGCGGGCAAGGTGATGTCGAGGTTGCGGTTCGACAGGTGCAGCAGCACGACACCCTCAGGCTTCAGCAAGGCCAGATAGCCTTCGATGGCCTCCACCGTCAGCAGGTGGGTCGGCACGGCGTCTGACGAGAAGGCGTCGATGATCAGAAGGTCGTAGGACCCCGGAACCTCGTTCGCCAGCGTCAGGCGGGCGTCGCCCAGCACGGTGTTGATCGGGCCTGAAGCGCAGCCGGAAATGAAGCTGAACCACTGGGGATCGCGCGACAGCCGGTCCACCATCGGATCGATCTCGAAGAAGGTCATGGTGTCTTCGGTGCGCTTGTAGGTCGCCATCGCCCCGGATCCCTGACCGACCACGCCGATCCGCGCCGGACCGCGCTGCCCCACCATGGTCGCGGCCTGGCCGATCGGCGTCGATGCCGCATAGTAGAGGGTCGGGACGCAGTCGAAACGGCCGTCGCGGGCCTGGGCACCGTGCAGGGTCGTGCCGTGCATCAGAACATGGACATCACCCCCCAGTCGCGGGTCCGGCGCATTGGCCACCCGCATCACGCCGAAGAAGCTGCGCTCGGAATAGCTCCAGTCATAACCGCGCGCGATCCACTGGGCCGACAGGGTGATCATCAGCAGGATGGCGGTAAAGACCAGCGCCCGGTCGCGGAGCAGGAAGGCGCAGATCGCCGCCGGCATCAGCAGCACCATGGTGAGCTGGTCCATGCCGAGCGGGAAATTGGCGTGGAACCAGCCGCGCGCGCCGTCATTGGCGTCGAGCCAGAGCGACAGCAGTACCGGCGAGGACGCGACAGCGGCGGCGGCGATCAGGGTTCCCAGGGGCGCTCCGGTCAGGGGGCCCCTGCCCCACGGCCGGGCCAGGCCGACCAGCACCAGCACCAGCGGATACTCCCAGACCATGTTGAAGATCACCGGTGCCAGCAGGGCCGTAAAGGCACCGCCGACCACGCCGCCGAGCGACATCAGCAGATAGAATTCCGTCAGCCGGTCCGGCGGTGGCCGTCTGGCGGCCAGCAGCTGGTGGCACATCAGGGCCGCGAAGAAGAAGGCGATCAGGTGCAGGCCGAAGGCCAGCGACCAGTTGGCCGAGCGGAAGGCCACGATCAGGACCACGATCGCACCCGTGGCTCCCTGGATGATCAGGGTGACATTCAGCGGAATCCAGGGCCGGTTCTGGAAGGCGATGACAAAGGTCAGCAGGTAGAGGGCCAGTGGCAGAACCCACAGGAAGGGTGCCGAGGCCACATCGGTCGACAGGTGGGAGGTCACCCCCAGCATCAGGCTGGACGGCGCGGCCGCCAGCAGGACCAGAATACCCTTCTCACGCCATGACAGCGGAGCGCTGGCCGCGAGTGGAGCGGGCTCGGACGTCTGGTCCAGCCGACGACGCCAGACCGTGAAGGCCAGGGCCACGACCAGCAGCACAAAAATGGCATAGCCGCCGCTCCAGCCGAACCAGCCGCGCTGGCCCGACAGGGTCGCCAGCGGCTCGATCAGGATCGGATAGGACAGCAGGGCCAGGAAGCTGCCGAGGTTGGAGGCGGCGTAGAGGACATAGGGGTTCTGGCCGTCGGCATGGCCGACACGCACCCGGGCGTACCAGGCCTGCAGCAAAGGCGCGGTCGCCGACAGCACGGCGAAGGGTGCACCGACCGAAAGGGTCAGGGTGGCCAGCAGCCACATAATGGGTGCGGCCGGGTCCGGATCACCCAGCATCCCGTTGACGTGCAAGGGCAGAAACAAGGCGGCGACCACCAGCAGACCCAGATGTATGCCCACCTGGGTCTTGATCGATCCGACCTTCTGCAGCAGGTGCGCATAGCCGTAGCCCGCCAGCAGGGCAGTCTGGAAAAAGACCATGGCGGTGTTCCACACCGCCGGCGATCCACCCAGCATGGGCAGGACCAGTTTGGTCACCATCGGCTGGACCACGAACACCAGCGCTGCCGAGGTGAAGATAGCCACCGCGAAGAGGATGGGCGTAAGCCGGTCCGGTGCAGCGCCGATGCCGGAGTCCGCTGTGGTGTCGCTCATGACCGCCCCGTATGCTGGCGCCACCCCGGGCGCATGTGGTCACCCTAGACCGACTCGCGCCGCCTTCGGAAAGCCCCCGTTTCATGTTCCCCGAAGACATCCAGACTCTCGCCCGTCAGGTGATCGAAACAGCCGCCGCTCGAGGGCTCACCCTCGCCACGGCCGAGAGCTGCACCGGTGGGCTGGTGGCCGGTGCCCTGACCGGGATCGCCGGCTCTTCGGCAGTCGTCGAGCGCGGCTTCGTGACCTACAGCAATCCAGCCAAGACGGACCTCCTCGGCGTGTCCGCCCGGCTGATCGAAACCCATGGAGCCGTGTCGGAACCGGTCGCGCGTGCCATGGCAGCCGGGGCTGTGGCCCGCTCCCTCGCCAGCGTGTCCGTATCGGTGACGGGCATCGCCGGACCCGGCGGGGGCACGGCAGACAAGCCTGTGGGGCTGGTCCATTTCAGCGCCGTAGGTCCGGATGGCGAGGTTCATGTCGAGCACCGGTTCGGCGATATCGGGCGCGAACAGGTCCGACTGGCCAGCGTCCGCGTGGCGCTGGGCCTCCTTCTCGAACGGATCAGCGCATGATCATCGACGCGCGCGGTCACCGTTGCCCGACCCCCAGTCTGAAACTTCAGAAGGCGATTCGCGGAGCCGCCCCCGGCGCGCGCCTGACGCTGCTGGCCACCGATCCGATGGCCCGAATCGACGTGCCGCATCTGATGGCCGGGATCGGCGGAGAAACCGTGTCGATCCACGAGACGGACGGGGTCCTGACTATCGTGGTCGCGACGCCCGACGCTCGGACAGACTGACCACCGAGTCCGGCAGGGGCTCGTCAGGTTCAATCCCGGGCTCACCCATCGAGCGGGCGGCGATCTCCATCTCGGTGGCGAAGGCACCGCCGTAGAAGATGGCGTTGACGTTCCATGACAGCCAGATGAGCAGGACCACCACCGCGCCGACCGAGCCATAGGTCGCACCGAGGGGCGCGATCTGTTCGACATAGATGGCGCAGAGCCAGGACGAAACCATCGACATCACCGTCGCCACCAACCCGCCCACGAACGCCGGCAGCCAGGCCACCGGGGTTCGATGGGACATGGCGTAGCGGTAGAGCATGGTCAGGCCGATCGCCAGGCCGATCGCCGGCCACAGCCCCTCCATCGGCAGGCCCCCGCCGGTCGCCGGAGCGCCCCCCGGCCCGGCATGCTCCAGCAACCGCGAGGTCACCACAGCTCCGGAAACCACCGTAAACAGCAGGAAGGCCGCGAGGGCCACGAAGAAGGCCAGCAGGTTGAATTTGAAGAAGCCGTGCGGCTCTGACTCATCGTGAATCAGGTTCAGTCCGGCCAGCAGGGCCTTGAATCCGCGGTGCGCCGCATAGCCGCCGATGACGACGGCAAAGAAGCTCTGGGCCGAAACGGTCCGCGCCGAGGCATTCGCCAGACGCTCGATCTCCTGGTAAAAAATGGCGCGCGCGGCGGTCGGCATCACATCGGCGAGCGCCGCCGCCTGTTCACTGACCTGGGCGATGGACAGTACCGCCTTGTAGAAGCCGATCAGGATCGCGATGGCCGGGAAAACCGCCAGCAGGGCGAAGAAGGATACACCGCCGGTGTAGAGCATCACGTCGCGGCCCCAGCTGCGTGTGAACGCCTTGACCGACAGGCGGCCCCACAACATGGGCGTGGCCCAACGGGCCGCTGCTTCGATGTCCGATTTCGCCTGCAATCCGGTACCCGCAACCTGCAAGCTCGCACTACTACTCCAATTCGGCCTATGGGAAACCCGCCGTGAAAAGCGACGGTCAACCCGTTGCTTGGGGTCGCCTGCCCTCGCTATGGTCCGCCATCATGAGACCGCGCCCGGAGCTGGGGGCGGCTGGAGATTTCGCCCTTGGGTTCCGATCCGCGCATACTGGTTGTCGCCCCCGACGACGGCCTGGTTGGCCCCTTGTGCCAAGGCCTGGACGCGCTCGGCTGGCGCACGGTGACCGCTCGCTCCATGGCCGGTGCCATTCAGGTGTTGATCGACTGGCCCCTGGAAACCGTGATCCTCGATGCCCGCCTGCCGGATGCCGCCGAGGGCATCCGCGCCCTTCGCCAGACCGTGATCCCCCGCCGCCTGCCGGTTCTGGTGATTGGCCCGGAGGCGGCTGTCTGGGAATCAGGACTGGCTGACATCGTGATGTCCAGGGCACCCCACCCTGCCCAGGCCGCCTTGCGGCTGGAGAACCTGGTCCGGTCCGCGATCGCCGAGGAGGAAGTCTCGCTGCGCGAGGCGACCTTCGCCGCCCGGGGCCAGCCGCTGCCGGTTCCGGGGATCGATACAACGCCGTTGCGGGTGCTGGCCGCGGGCAAGCCCGACCGGCATTTCCTCGCCCTGTCCAACGCCCTGACCGCCCTGGGGTGTGAAGTGGTCGCGGCACCGACCCCCTATACCGCCTTTGACTATCTGCATGAGCGGCCGTTCGACGCCGCCGTGCTGTGGGGCGCAGAGGACCATACGCCCGCCCTGTCCATCGCCTCAGGCATGAAGCGGAATACCCGCCTGTATCACATCCCGGCGGTGCTCTATGTGCGCGGCACAGGCGAGATCAATCTGTCGGAACTCTACAACCGCGGCTTCGCTGACGTCGCCGCAGCCGACACCCCCGAGGATGAGACGGCCGAACGGATCACGGGCCTCGCTCGTGCCCATCGTCGCCATGTGGCCATCCGCAAGGCCCTGGAGAGCGCCCGCGGTTCAGGCCTGACCGATCCGACAACCGGCCTGTTCACCCCCGAACTGTTCGCAAGCCACCTGGCGCGCGTGGCCGAAGGGGCCCGCCTGCGTCGCCGCCCGCTCTCGGTCGCGGTTCTGCGGGTGTCCGAGACCCCCGCTGTGGTCGAGGCCCGCAAGGGCGGCTGGCTGGACCGCGCCCTGCCGCAGATCGGTGCCATGGTCTCGCGCCTGATCCGCACCGAGGACACTGCCGCCCGCCTGTCGCCTGACGTCTTCGCCCTGGCCCTGCCCGCGACCCTGGGCCCGGCCAGCCGGGTCGCCGCCGACCGCATCGCCGCCGTCATCGGCTGCACCGCCTTCGATGCCGGCCCGGATCGCTCCCCCTTTGTGGTCGAGTTCGAGGTCGGAGTGGCCGAGGTCGCTGCGGGAGAATCACCCGCAGCGGTACTGGAGCGCGCCTCAAGGGACGTCCGCGCTACCGCCTGACGACCATTTGACAATTTTATTTGTCTAATACAGGGTGCCGTCATGACGGCCCGTCCCTCCGCCCTGCTCGACGATCTGGACACCGTGCTGCTGGCGCTGGCGCCGATCCGTCGGCGCATTCTCTCGGCCCTGACCGAGCCGGCCTCGGCCGCCGGACTGGCGGAACAGCTGGAGCTGCCGCGCCAGAAGATCGGCTATCACCTGAACGCACTGGAGGCCGCCGGCCTGGTCCGGCTGGCGGGAGAGCGGCGCAAGCGCGGCTTCACCGAACGGCTGTTCATCGCCGCCCTGAACCCGGTCCTCGACCCCGCCCTCTTGCAGGGGCCGCCCGATCCCGATGCGGTCGAGGCCCAGGATCGCCATGCCGCCGACCACCTGATCGCCACCGCCTCGACCCTGGTGCGCGACGTAGCGCGGATGCGTCAGGCCGCGGCCGCCGAAGGCTCCCGCCTGCTCACCCTGACGGTCGAGGCTGACGTGACCTTCGCCACGCCCGCCGATTTCGACACCTTCACCGAAGACGTCAGTGCCGCCGTCGCCGCCATCGCCCGCCGCTATGCGGCACCGGTCGGACGTCGCTACCGGCTCACCGCCGCCGCCCATCCCGCCGTAGCCAAACCCATCCCAGCCAGGAACTGACCGCCATGACCGACGCTGACAAGCCCATGGAAGACCACGTCCTCGTCGAGGTCACCGTCCCAGCCCCCGCCGACGCCGTCTGGGCCGCCTTACGTGACCCGCAAAAAATCCACGAGTGGTTCGGCTGGGAGACGGAGGGGCTGAAGGACGAGATCGAATTCATCTTCGTCACCCATGCCGAAGCCGATGACGCCCGGCGAGTGGTCACCTTCGTCGGCGTCAATGATCGCTATGAAGTCGAGGCGCGGGGGGAAAACAGTCTCGTCCGCGTGGTGCGCTCGGCCCCCGCCGGCGAATGGTCCGATGTCTTCGACGGCATGATCGAGGGCTGGATCTCCTTCACCTGGCAGCTGGCCTTCGCTTTCGCTCGCCATCCCGGCCAGACACGCCGCACGCTGTTCTTCTCGGGTCCGCCCCGCGGGGATCGGCCGGCGCGCGCTCTGCTGGGCCTGAACACAGCCCCGGCAGCGGGCGAGCCCTGGTCAATGCCGCAGGGACCGGACGCAGGGGCCGGGGGGGAGGTCTGGTTCCATGCGCGTCACCAGACCGGCGTCACGGTCGACGCATGGGGCGACGGCCTGCTGGTGGTCGTGGATCAGCCGCCGACCGAAAAGCATCCGCGCGGCACGACCATGATGACCCTGACTACTTACGGCTTCAGCGACGCGGCCCACGCCGATCTGCAGACCCGCTGGCAGGGCTGGTGGGATGCGCGGTTCGAGACTGTGGCACCGGGCTGCGACTGACGGGAGGCCCCTACTCCCACTCGATCGTCCCCGGCGGCTTGGACGTCACGTCATAGACGACGCGGTTCACGCCCCGGACCTCATTGACGATCCGCGTGGCGCAGCGGCCCAGAACGTCCCAGGGAAACTCAAAGAAGTCCGCCGTCATGCCGTCGGTCGAGGTGACAGCGCGCAGGGCCAGCACCTTCTCATAGGTTCGGGCGTCGCCCATGACGCCAACCGTCTTGACCGGCAGCAGCACGGCGAAGGCCTGCCAGATGCTGTCGTAGAGACCGGCCTTGCGGATTTCCTCGAGGTAGATGGCGTCGGCCTGCTGCAGGGTCTCGACCGCCTCGGGGGTGATCTCGCCGGGAATGCGGATGGCCAGGCCCGGCCCCGGAAAGGGGTGACGGCCGACGAAGGCGTCGGTCAGGCCCAGTTCGCGGCCCAGAGCGCGGACCTCGTCCTTGAAAAGCTCGCGCAGCGGCTCGACCAGCTTCAGCTTCATGAAGTCGGGCAGACCCCCGACATTGTGGTGGCTCTTGATCACATGGGCCTTGCCGCTCGAGGACGAGACGCTCTCGATGACGTCGGGATAGAGGGTGCCCTGGGCGAGGAATTCGGCCCCCTCGATCTTGCCGGCCTCGCGGTCGAAGATCTCGATGAAGACCCGGCCGATGGTCTTGCGCTTGGTCTCGGGGTCCGACTGACCCGCCAAAGCGCCGAGAAATTCCTTCGATGCATCAACGTGAATCAGCGGGATGTTGTAGTGTTCCCGGAAGAGGGTTGTGACCTGGGTCGCCTCATCCTTGCGCAGCAGGCCGGTGTCCACGAACACGCACGTCAGCTGGTCCCCGATCGCCTCATGGATCAGGACCGCGGCCACTGAACTGTCGACCCCGCCCGACAGGCCGCAGACCACCCTGGCCGAGCCGACCTGTTCGCGGATCTGGGCGATCTTCTCGTCGCGATAGGCGGCCATGGTCCAGTCGCCCTTCAGTCCCGCGATACCGTGGGTGAAGTTCCTGAGCATGGTCGCGCCGCGCGGCGTGTGCATCACTTCCGGATGGAATTGAACGCCATAGAAGCGTCTCTTCTCATCCGCTATGACCGCGTAGGGCGACCCCTCCGACGTGGCGACGACATCGAAGCCCTCGGGGATGGCGACGATCTTGTCGCCGTGGCTCATCCAGACCGTCTCATCCTCGCCGACCGGGGCCAGGTCGGCCAGAAGAGGCGAGGCCCTCTGCACGGTGATCTCCGCCCGGCCGAACTCGCGGTGATGGCCGCCCTCGACCTTGCCGCCGAGCTGCTCGCACATCGTCATCTCGCCGTAGCAGATGCCCAGCACCGGCACCCCGGCCTCGAAGACGCCCTGCGGGGCGCGGGGGCTGCCTTCTTCGTGCACGCTCTCGGGGCCGCCCGACAGGATGATCGCCTGAGGCTTCATGGACGCCAGAGCGGCCTCAGCCTTCGCATAGGGATGGATTTCGCAATAGACGCTCGCCTCGCGCAGGCGCCGGGCGATCAACTGGGTCACCTGGCTGCCGAAATCGATGATCAGGACCTTCTGGTGATCAGCGGGGGCGGTCATGCGGGCTCCGGGACGGCAGGTTTGACGGGATCAGGCGACAGGTCAGGCGACAGGGCCGGCAGGCTCACGCCAACCGCTCATAGAGGGCAACAAAGAAGCCGTCCGTGCCGGTGGACGCCGGCGAAAGACGCAGGCGTCCGGCCGTCGCGGCCTCGGCCAGACGCGTTCGCGCGGCATCGGTCAGCGCGACAGAGGCAAGGGCCTCCGCAACCGGCAGCGGACGGAAGCCGGCATTGGCGGCCTCAAAGGCATCGGCCACGGCCTCGTTTTCGCGGGCCAGCACCGAACAGGTGACATAGACCAGCCGCCCGCCCGGCTTCACCAGCGCGGCGGCCTGCCCGAGGATCCGCAGCTGCAGGGCATGCAACCGCTCGATCTCGTCGGCCTTCAGCCGCCAGGCGTCCTCGGGGCGGCGACGCCAGGCACCCGAGCCGCTGCAGGGGGCGTCCACAAAGACCAGATCGGCCTTGCCGTTGAACTCCTCGACCCCGCCGCCGTTCTGGCCGATCAGACGCAGGTCGGCCGCAACCCCGGCGCGGGACAGCCGCGGGCGGATATTGTCGAGCCGCTTCTGCACCACATCGCAGGCGATCAGCCGCATCGGCGCGACCGGCGGTTTGGTCTTCGCGGCCGCCAGCTCATCCGCGCCGGTCGGCGACCAGCCGGCCGGGCTGGGCGCAGCCACCCGGGACGGATCAGCAGCCGGCAGGCCCTGCACGGCCAGCGCCAGCGTCTTGCCACCGCCGCCCGCGCAATAGTCGATGACGATACTGTCCGGCGAGAACGACAGGCCGGCCCCCGCCACCCAGGCCGTCAGCTGGCTGCCCTCGTCCTGGATCTCGATGCGACCGGCGTTGAAGGCGTCCAGCGCCTGGACGTTCGGTGCCGGTTCCGACGGCAGACGCAGGCCGACCGCGGACCAGGGCGTGGGCTCAGGCTTCAGACCGGTGGCCTTGAGCTCGGCCCGGGCGGCCTCGACCGTTGTCCTTGCCGTGTTGACGCGCAGATCGACCGGCGCTCGTGCCATCAGGCCGGCGGCCTCCTCGCTCCAGCGGTCACCGAAGGTCGCCTTCAGGTCCTCGACCACAAACCCTGGCAGGTCAGCGGCGGTCTGGGGCAGGTCCCCCTCACCCGCCGCGATCCGGGCCCGCTCCTGTTTCGACAACGGGCGGGGGCCATAGCCCTCACCCGAGTGCAGCGCCTCGATCTCTTCCAGCGACAGCTTGTCGAGGAAGGCCAGCGAGCCGACCACCAGTGCACGGCCGTCCTCACGTCCGCCCATGGCAGCAACCAGCCGGCCGCGGGCGCGAAGCACCTGATAGACGCGCTCAGCGACGGCGCGGCGGTCGCCGGATCCCGCATAGCGGTTGGCAGCGCCCCAGGCCTTGATCACCACCTCGGCAGGGGCGCGGCCCTGGGCGATGCTGTCCAGAACGGAGGCGGCGGCGGCGAGGCGGGCAGCTGGGGTCAATGCGGGCTTTCAGACGAACAGGGCGGCGATGACCATGAACAGACCCACCAGCGACGCCACCCAGACGAGGGAGCGGACATAGGGGATGCCCAGGGCGTAGACCGGCAGATAGATCAGGCGACCAAAGAGATAGAGGTGCGTCCCCCAGAGGGTCAGGGGGCCGCCATCCTTGCCCGCCACATGCGCCATAATCACGGCGGCGGCGAACAGCGGAAGGGTCTCGTAGAGATTGGCCTGGGCGCGGTCCAGCCGTCCGGCCAATTTGCCCGGCGGGGGGACGTCCTCATCGCGCGCACCGGCATTCCATTTGAGACCGCGTTCGGCGGTCCGGGCACTGGCTGCCCAGAAAATCTGGACGATGGCCAGGATCAGAACAGCGGCGAGAGCGATGAATTCAGGCGTCATATCCATGGCGTGAGCCTCCCCGCTCATCCCTGTCGATAGTTGGGCGCTTCGCGCGTGATCATCACGTCATGAACGTGGCTCTCACGCAGGCCGGCACCGGTGATGCGCACAAAGCGCGCGCGTTCCTGAAGATCGGCGATGGTCGCGGCACCGACATAGCCCATGGCGGCGCGCAGGCCGCCGACCATCTGGTGGATCACAGGGGCGATCGGCCCCTTGTACGGCGTCTGGCCCTCGATGCCCTCAGGCACCAGTTTCTGGGTGTCCTCCACTTCCTTCTGGAAATAGCGGTCGGCCGACCCGGCCCCCATGGCTCCAACCGAACCCATGCCGCGGTACGACTTGTAGGACCGGCCCTGGTACAGGAAGACCTCGCCCGGGCTTTCGTCCGTGCCGGCGAACATCGAACCCATCATGGCACAGGAGGCCCCGGCCGCGATGGCCTTGGCCAGATCACCCGAATATTTGATGCCGCCGTCGGCGATGACCGGCGCGCCCGACGCCTTGGCCGCCCGGACCGCTTCCATAATGGCGGTCAACTGGGGCACACCGACACCCGCGACGATACGGGTGGTGCAGATGCTGCCGGGGCCGATCCCGACCTTCACCGCATCGGCACCGGCGTCGATCAGGGCGCGGGCGGCGTCATGGGTGGCGACATTGCCGGCGATGATCTGGATGCGGTTGGATTCGCGCTTGATGCGCTCGACCACCCGGCTGACCTGGATCGAGTGTCCGTGTGCGGTGTCGATAACGACCACGTCCACACCGGCCTCCGCCAGCGCCATGGCCCGCTCATAGCCGGCGTCGCCCACGGTCGAGGCGGCACCGACCAGCAGCCGGCCCTGATCGTCCTTGGCGGCGTGGGGGTGGGCCTGGGCCTTCTCGATGTCCTTCATCGTGATCAGGCCGGTGGCGCGATAGTCCTCGTCGACGACGATGACCCGTTCGATCTTGCGGTCGCGCAGCAGGGCCCGGGCCTCGTCGCGTCCGGCCCCCTCGCGCACGGTGACCAGATCGCCCGTGGTCATCAGCTCGATGGCCTTGCGATTCGGGTCGGTGTCGAACCGCATGTCGCGGTTGGTCAGGATGCCGACCAGCCTGCCGGTCTCCGGGTCCACGACAGGAAAGCCCGAGATCTTCCGCTTGGCCACGATGGCGCGGATTTCGCCCAGCGTCGTCTGGGGCGTGATGGTCACCGGATTGATGACCATGCCGCTTTCATAGCGTTTGACCTCGCGGACCATGTCCGCCTGTTCCTCGACCGTCATATTGCGGTGGAGGATGCCCAGACCGCCGGCCTGGGCCATGGCGATGGCCAGCCGGCTTTCGGTGACCGTGTCCATGGCGGACGAGGTCAGCGGGATGTTCAGCCTGATGTCGCGGGTGAGCTGCGTCGAGACATCCGCGTCTGCGGGCATGATCTCTGACGGGCCGGGTTCCAGCAAAACATCGTCGAAGGTGAGCCCTTCGCGTATCTCCATGAGGAGTCTCCGTTTTGCGGGCCGCGTATAGCGGTGACCGGCAGGGAACCGCAAGGGCCGCCGGCCCTTATCGTTGCGATAAGAACAATTGGCTTGCCCTTGCGGCACCGTCCCCACATCTGGGAGACCTATGGTCCGTATGCTCATCAGCACCGCCCGCCGCCTCGCGCTCAAGATCGCGAGCTATGGCGTGATGCACCTGGTGGTCGCCGTACTGGTGGCCTTCGCCATCACGCGCGACTGGCGGGTGGCCCTGGCGGTGGGCATGGTCGAGCCCTTCTTCCAGACCATCGCCTATTCGATCCACGACCGCGTCTGGCACCGGATCGAACACCGGCAGATGCTGTCCGGGCTGGAAGAGGCGTCCGAGGCCGTCACCGCCCGCCTGCAGATCATGGCCCCCGAGGAGCAGGTCCGTGCCCACGGTCACGCCGGCCACAGCCACGCCCTCCCCCGGTCGCTGAAACAGATCGCGGCCAAGTCCGTCACCTATGGAGTGATGCATTTCGTCGTGGCCGTGACCGTCGCCTTCGCCCTGACCCGCGACTGGCGGGTGTCGCTGGCCATCGGTCTCATCGAGCCGCTGGTACAGACGGTCTTCTTCACCATCCACGACCGGATCTGGACCCGGATCGAGGCCCGCAAGGCCGCGCGGGCGGCGGAGATGGCGGCCGTCTAGGGGCTGAAATAGCCGGTGCTTGAACAACCGGGCCGCACCGCCCCGGCCCTCGCGTCGCGATCAATGCACAGAGCCGCGGCCAGTCCCAGCCCGGCGGCGGCACCTGCGTCGCCCGTCCAGACAATTCGGTCGTCCCGGACGCCGATAAGCGCCACGCCGTTCATGCGGGCGAGATTGTTGTTAGCCTCCGCGCCGAGATTGATCACCAAGACGGAATAGGCCGGGTCCTGCTCGTCCGAGTACCTGCGGACCCCTGGATGAGCCGCCAGAAAAGCGTCCAGACCGCCCGGCAGGCCCTTGCCGGGGCGCAGCGTCGCGAACAGGGCGAGCCCTTCCAGCCGATTCGTCTCTCGCTCGGCGTTCAGCCCCTTCAGGCGCCAGGCGAAGGGCAGCAGCGTAAGTCCCTGGAGCAGACCGGCGTCGTCCCGGTCCGGCGGCGGAGGCGATTGTACAATGGGGGCGGTCTGACACAGGTGCGCCAGCATCGCGCCTTCCGGGGCGGCCATGTCCGTTCGCCGGCTCAGAAACCCGCCAGAGTCCGACAGCGGCAGCCGACCGGGGGCCACCGACAGCCACGGGTCCTTGTTCTCATACAGGACGCGGCGAGCACGATCACGATCGCTCTCGCCGGGCCGGGCCGGAGCGATTTCCGCCATGGGAGGGTTGAGGATCGAGACCACGACGCCATCGCGAGCCGCGATATAGACGGCGGCGACGCGACGATAACGCGACCCACTTCGGGTGCTGGCAGACAGGGGAATGCTGCTCGTCCGCGCCTCGGTCAGGACCTCGGGCGGCACGAGAGCGACGTCACACATGAGGGGGTGCGGCGTGGGCGGGATCATCTCGGCCGCCGGATAGATATCCAACCGGCCTCCGCCGTCGATGATGGTGATTGCCGGCGCGGGATCGCGGGTGGCACCGAACCGGGCCGCCGCAAAGGCCACGGGCAGGCCGATCAGGTCCTCCACGTGCGCGGCCGTCACCACGCCCGGCTCCGGAACGACCATCATGCCGGTCAGGAGAGCAATCAGACTCATCTGCGGTTCAGCGCCACGAGAAACACCTCGGCGCTGTCCTTCCGGCTCGATTCCGGCTTGACGTATTTCACCGTTTCAAACTCGGCCCGCAGCCTTGCCAGCACCCCGCCCGCATCGCCGCCCTGGAAATTCTTCGACACGAAATGCCCGCCGGGCTTCAGCGTGCGGATGGCGAAGTCGGCGGCGATCTCGATCAGGGCGATGATCTTCAGGTGGTCCGTCTGGCGGTGGCCGACGGTGTTGTGGGCCATGTCGGACAGGACCAGGTCCGGCGCGCCGCCCAGAAGGTCCATCATCTGTTGATCGACCCCCGGGTGGGTGAAGTCCGCCTGGATCATGATCGCGCCCGGCACCGGCTCGACCGGCAGCAGGTCGACGCCCACCACCGAGATGGCACCTCGTTTCACGGCCACCTGGGCCCAGCCGCCAGGCGCGGCGCCCAGGTCGATGACCCGGCTGCCCTGCCGGATCAGGTGAAACCGGTCGTCGATCTCCAGCAGTTTGAAGGCCGCGCGGCTGCGCCAGCCCTCTGCGCGGGCGCGCTCGGACCATTTGTCGGACAGCTGCCGCTTGATCCACTGCTGGCTGGACATCGACTTGGTGTCCGCCGTCTTCATCTTGGTACCCATGCCGCGCCCCGCGGCGGTCCCGCCCGAGGGTGGGCGCACCATCCGTCTGCGCTCGGCAGGCTTTTCTTCGTCACTCATCGCATCCACATAGCCCCCGACGGGATTGCGGGCTATGGACCCGCGACAATTCACAAGGAGCGCGCCGATGGCCGATCAAACCCTGACCTTTACCCTCGACACCGGCGATGTCGTGATCAAGCTTCGTCCCGACCTGGCCCCCGGCCATGTCGCCCGCATCACCGAGCTGGCAAGCGAAGGCTTCTATGACGGCGTGGTCTTCCACCGCGTCATCGCCGGCTTCATGGCCCAGGGCGGCGACCCGACCGGCACCGGCACTTCGGGCTCGAAGAAGCCCAACCTGAAGGCCGAGTTCTCGAAAGAGCGCCACGCCCGCGGCGTCTGCTCCATGGCCCGCACTTCGGACCCCAACAGCGCCAACAGCCAGTTCTTCATCTGCCTGGACGACGCCTCCTTCCTCGACGGCCAGTACACCGTCTGGGGTGAGGTCATCGAAGGCATGGACCACGTCGACGCCCTGCCCAAGGGCGAGCCGCCGCGCTCGCCGGGCAAGATCGTCAAGGCGACGGTGGGCTGAGGGATTAGGGATTAGGGACTGGGGATTAGGAACTGGACATCGGGGAAAAGGAACCTTGCAGGCGACTGCCGGCCAAAGGTTATTCCTAATCCCTAATCCCTAACCCCTAATCCCTAACCCCTAATCCCTAGTCCCTCGCCCCTACTCGATCTCCACCACCTCGACCCGGGCACCATTCAGCACCAGGGCGATCTCGCCGCGCTTGAGCTTCAGCGCGTCCTCGCCGAACAGCTGGCGGCGCCAGCCCTTGAGGGCGTCGACATCGGCCTCGTCATCCAGGGCGATCTTCTCGAGATCGGCGACATTGGCCAGCAGCTTGGTCGCCACCCCGGCGTTATCGCTCTTGGCCTTCAGCAACACCTTGAGCAGTTCGACGACCGAGGGCGGAGCCGGCTGGTTGTGGGCCGGGCGGTCCAGCTTGGGCGCATGGGCCTCCGGGTCTGCCAGCACGCGCTTCAGCTCGGCCGACAGCTCCAGCCCGAGACGCGAGGCACCGAAGCCCTTGGGCACGGAGCGCAGACGGTTGAAGGCATCGGGATCGGTCGGCCCCTGGGCCGCGATCTCGTCGATCGCCTCGTCCTTGAGGATTCGCCCGCGCGGCTGGTCGCGATCCTGCGCTGCCCGCTCGCGCCAGACGGCGGTGGCGACAAAGGCCGACAGATACCGGGCATTGAACTTCTTCGGCTTCAGCCGCTTCCAGGCCTTCTCCGGATCGGTGTCATAGAGGTCCGGATCGGTCAGGCTCTCCATCTCGGACATGACCCAGTCGAGCCGGCCGTCCTTCTGCAGCCGGTCGCGCAGCTTGGGATAGAGGGCGGCCAGATGGGTCACGTCGCCGAGCGCATAGACCAGCTGGGCGTCCGACAGGGGACGACGGGCCCAGTCGGTAAACCGGCTGCCCTTGTCGACCTCCTGCTTCAGCATCTGTCGTACCAGGGCCTCATAGGAGACCTGATCCCCGAAACCGGCGGCCATGGCCGCCACCTGGGTGTCGAACATCGGCTTGGGCATGGCACCGAGCTTGACGAAGATCTCGGTGTCCTGACGCGCGGCGTGGAAAACCTTGATGATCTTCGGATCACGCAGCAGGTCGAGGAAGGGCTCCAGATCCAGACCCTCGGCCATCGGGTCGATAATGGCGGCGTCCGTGGCCGACGCCGCCTGGATCAGGCACAGGCGCGGCCAATAGGTCGTCTCCCGCATGAACTCGGTGTCGACGGTGATGAAGGGCTGGTCGGCCAGACGTTCGCAGAATGCGCGAAGCGCCTCGGTGGTGGTGATCGGCGTCATTCGGATGCTATAGCCCCGCGCGATGTGGTTGTGGCAAGAGCCGCCGCATAAATCCGCCCACTGATTCAGGCCCGTGACCCATGAGCGACACCTCCGAGAGCCTGCGAAACGGCATGACCTACGCAGATGCGGGGGTGGATATCGACGCCGGCGAGATGCTGGTGGACGCCATCAAGCCTCTGGCGAAATCCACCCGCCGCCCCGGTGCCGAGGCGTCGCTGGGCGGATTCGGGGCCCTGTTCGACCTCAAGGCCGCCGGATTCGTCGACCCGCTGATCGTCGCCACCACCGACGGCGTCGGCACCAAGCTGAAGATCGCCATCGAGACCGGACGGCATGACGGCGTCGGCATTGATCTGGTCGCCATGTGCGTCAACGACCTGCTGGCACAGGGCGCCGAGCCCCTGCTGTTCCTCGACTACTACGCCACTGGCAAACTCGAGATCGATGCCGCCAGGCGTGTCGTGGCCGGAATCGCCGAGGGCTGCCGTCAGGCTGGCTGCGCCCTTGTCGGCGGCGAGACAGCGGAAATGCCCGGCATGTACGCCGGTGGCGACTACGATCTGGCCGGCTTCTCGCTCGGCGCGGTCGAGCGCGGCCACGCCCTGCCGTATCTCGACCGGCAGGCGGCCGGCGACATCATCATCGGCCTCGCCTCCTCCGGCCCGCACTCAAACGGCTATTCGCTGATCCGCAAGGTGGTCGAGAAATCCGGCCTGGCATGGGGCGATGATGCCCCCTTCGCCCGGGACCGGACCCTGGCTCAGGCCCTGATGGAGCCGACCCGTATCTATGTGAAGCCCGTGTTGCCGCTGATGAAGGCCGGTCTGGTCAAGGGCGCAGCCCACATCACCGGCGGTGGCCTGATCGAGAACCCGCCGCGCTGCATCGCCGACGGCCTTCAGGCCGCGTTCGACTGGAACGCCTGGCCGATGCCGCATGTGTTCCAGTGGCTGGGCGAGACCGGCGGGATTTCCGATCACGAACTGCGCCGCACCTTCAACTGCGGCATCGGCTTCATTCTGATCGTCTCGCCCGAGAACGCCGAGCCGGTGCTGGAAGGCCTGCTCAACGCCGGCGAGGTCGCCTTCGTCTGCGGCCAGCTGGAAGCCGCCTAATAGCCTTCGGCGTCCAGACTGCTGAAGGTCACCCGGACAAGGGCCGCGGCCCCCGGATTCTGCCGTAGCGAGACGGTAACCCCGCCCTTCGTCCAGATCGGCCGGTTGGCCGGCAACCCGGCCTCCGGGGTAAAGCCCTCCGTCCGCATGACCGGCAGGATCGACGCCTTGGCACCGTCAAAGCCGCCGCGGCGCGCCTGGATCACGCAGACCCGGTTCAGATTGCCGTCGGCCACACTGCCTTCGGTCGTCAGACGCAGCAGATGGGCCTGATCCTCGCTCTGGAAGGTCCGGGTGTCGGCTTCAGGCGCGGGCGTTTCGACAAAGCCGAGAAACTCCAGCGCCACGGTATCGCTGGCTTCGCCGTTCACATAGGGCAGGCAGACATCGGTCAGGATGCTGCGCGTCATGTCGGAGGACTGCGCAGGGGCCACGATCAAGGCGGCGGCAAGAGCGAAAGCAAACATGGACCAGTCTCCGGAACGACGTTGCACTGTTTCCGAGGCGGCCGCGATGCGCAAGCACCGGGCCGGGCCGTTGACCGGCGGAGGCCCGCCCGGCAAGGTCCGCCCCTTCCCTTGTCTGTGAGGTCGCCTGTGCCCGACACGTCCACGGGCCGCGTCCGCGTGGCCGTCCTGATCTCCGGGGCCGGCTCCAACATGGCCGCCCTGATCGACGCGGCCACCCAGGCCGGGGCCCCGTTCGAGGTGGTTCTGGTCCTGTCCAACAAGCCCGATGCCGGCGGTCTGGCCGTGGCTGAAAACATGGGGGTCGCCACAGCCGTCGTCGACCACACTCCCTTCGGCAAGGACCGCGCGGCCCATGAGCAGGCCATCCAGTCGGCGCTGGACGCCCACCGGGTCGAGGTCGTGGCCCTGGCCGGCTATATGCGCCTGCTGACGCCCTTTTTGGTCGGCCGCTGGGCCGGGCGGATGCTGAACATCCACCCCAGCCTGCTGCCGAAATATCCGGGCCTGGACACCCACGCGCGCGCCCTCGCCGCCGGCGACGCCGAGGCCGGCTGCAGCGTCCATCTGGTGACCGACGGTGTCGACGAAGGCCCCGTACTGGGTCAGGCCCGTGTGCCCATCGAGCCCGGTGATACGCCCGGGACCCTCGCCCGGCGGGTGCTGTCAGCAGAGCATGACCTCTACCCCCGGGCCCTGGCCGACTTCTGCCGGCAATCCTGATCTCAGCCGCGGGCGGCCCGCCCTCTGCATGGCTGGGTCCGGAAACGACTGCGGCCGGATCGTTTCCGATCCGGCCGCAGCAGGTCCGACGCTTTCGCGTGGATCAGCCGACGATCTGATCGTCGGTGAAGAACTGGGCGATCTCGATGCCGGCGTTCTCGAGGCTGTCCGAACCGTGGACCGAATTCTCGCCGATCGACAGGGCGAACAGCTTGCGGATGGTGCCGTCAGCAGCGTCCTTCGGGTTGGTGGCGCCCATGACTTCGCGATAGGCGGCGACGGCGTTCGGGCCTTCCAGCACCTGAACCACGACCGGCTCGGCCGTCATCTGGCCGACCAGCTCGCCGTAGAAGGGGCGTTCGGCGTGGACTTCGTAGAATTTCTTGGCCTGGGCTTCGGTCAGATGCACGCGGCGCTGGGCCACGATGCGCAGGCCTGCACCCTCGATCACGGCGTTGATCGCCCCGGTCAGGTTGCGGCGCGTGGCGTCGGGCTTGATGATCGAGAAGGTACGTTCGGTCATGGGAGTGACTTCTTGTTGGGAGATTGAAGGTGGCGGGCTTATAGCGGCGCCCTCCCCGGTTTCCAACCGCCACACAATTTTGCCTCTTTCGCGCGCCCCAAGGCAGCGCGATGCCCCAGGGGCCGCCCGAGATTACGACCGAACATGCTCCAGATCACTGACCTGACCTTCAACGCCTGGGGCCGCAAATTCCTCGAGGACGCCTCCGTCTCCTTGCCACCCGGCTCCAAGGTCGGGCTGGTGGGCCGCAACGGCATCGGCAAGTCGACCCTGTTCAAGCTGATCCTCGGTGAACTGGCTGCCGGCGGTGACGAGATCAGCCTGCCCAGGACCGCCCGCATCGGTTCGGTCGACCAGGAACACCCGGCCACCCCCGTCAGCGTGCTCGAGACCATCCTCGAGGCCGACGAGGAACGTCACAGCCTGCTGGGCCGGCTTGAGACGGCCGAGCCCGAGGAGATGGGCGAGATCTGGACCCGGCTGATCGAGATCGACGCCGACGCCGCCCCCGCCCGGGCCGCCGAAATCCTCGTCGGCCTCGGCTTCGACCACGAAAACCAGTCGCGGCCGATGTCGGAATTCTCCGGCGGCTGGCGGATGCGGGTGGCCCTGGCCGCCGCCCTGTTCGCCGAGCCGGACATGCTGCTGCTCGACGAACCGACCAACTATCTCGACCTTGAGGGGGCCCTGTGGCTTGAAGCACGGCTCAAGAAATACCCGCACACGGCCCTGATCATCTCCCACGACCGCGAGATGCTGAACGAGGTCTGCACCCACATCCTGCACCTCGCGAACCGCAACCTGACCCTCTACACGGGCAACTACGACCAGTTCGAAAAGGCCCGCGCCGAAAAGGCCCGTCTGCAACTGTCGGCCAAGGCCAAGCAGGACGCCGAGCGCGCCCACCTCCAGGCCTTCGTCGACCGCTTCAAGGCCAAGGCCTCCAAGGCCGCTCAGGCCCAGTCGCGCATGAAGCGGCTGGCCAAGATGCAGCCGGTGGCCACGACCATCGAGGAACGCGTCGCCCCCTTCATACTGCCGTCGCCGCCGCGGCCCCTCGCCCCGCCCCTGATCCGGCTGGAGCGGGCCAATGTCGGCTATGAGACCGGCAAGCCGATCCTGCGCAATCTGAACCTGCGCATGGACCTGGACGACCGCATCGGCCTGCTGGGCGTCAATGGCGCGGGCAAGTCGACCTTCGCCAAGATGATCGCGGGTGCCCTGAACGTCTCGGACGGTGAACTGCATCGCGACCGCAAGATGCGGGTGGGCTGGTTCCACCAGCACCAGATCGAGGCCATGGACCCGACTGACACGCCGCTTGAGATCATCCGCCGCGCCATGCCCGAGGCCTCGGAAAGCAGCCGCCGCTCGAAACTGGCCCAGTGGGGTCTGGGCTATGAGAAGCAGGAAACCACGGTCGCCAGCCTGTCGGGCGGCGAGCGCGCCCGCCTGCTGCTCAACCAGGTGGCCATGGATGCGCCCCACATCCTCATCCTCGACGAACCGACCAACCACCTCGACATCGACAGCCGCCGCGCCCTGCTCGACGCGCTCAACGACTATTCCGGCGCCGTCATCCTGATCACCCACGACCGCTCGCTGATGGAGATGGTCGCTGACCGCCTTTGGCTCGCCGCCGACGGCACGGTGAAGCCGTTCGAGGGCGACATGGACGATTACGCCAAATTCGTCCTCGACCGCGCCAAGGCCGCTGCGGTCAAGCCGAGCCAGATCAGGGAAGAAGCGGCCGCCGCTGCCCCCGCATCGAACAACAAGGGCAAGAAGAACGACAAGAGATCCGGCCCTTCGCCCTCGACCCTGCGTCATGCGGTCAAAAAGGCCGAGGAGCGGATGGCCCAGCTGACCGCCGAGATCGCCCGCATCGACGACGACATGGCCAATGCCTCGGTCAGCAACCCCAAGGCGCTGGAAGGCCTGACCCGGGCGAGGGCCAAGACGCAGTCCGATCTCGATGCGGCGGAAGCGGCTTGGGTAGCGGCGGAAGAGGCGTTGGCGGGGGTGGGCTGAACAGTTCGCCTTCTTCCACCGTGCGGAAAGCGCCATACTTGCGAATCCCATGCCCATCCGCCGCCTCCCCCCTGAAACCGTCAACCGCATCGCCGCCGGCGAGGTGGTCGAACGCCCGGCCAGCGCCATCAAGGAGCTGGTCGAGAATGCACTCGACGCCGGGGCGACGCGGATCGAGGTGCAGGCCGACGGCGGCGGGCTGACCCGCATCCTGATCGCCGACGACGGGCACGGCATGGCGGCAGACCAGCTGGCCCTCGCCGTCGAGCGGCACGCCACCTCCAAGCTTGAGGCCGACGACGCCGGCGATGTCGACCTGCTGCGTATCTCGACCCTCGGCTTCCGCGGCGAGGCCCTGCCCTCGATCGGCTCGGTGGCCCGGCTGACCATCACCAGCCGACCCAAAAGCGAGACGGGGGGCGAGGGCGGCGACGCGCACCAGATCACCGTCGAGGGCGGCGACCAGCGGCCCGTCGCACCCGCCGGCTTCCCCGGCCCGCACGGCGCGCGGGTCGAGGTCCGCGACCTGTTCTACGCCACCCCCGCCCGACTGAAATTCATGAAGTCCGAGCGGTCCGAGGCCATGGCCATCTCGGAAGAGATCAAGCGTCAGGCCATGGCCCACGAAGGCGTCGCCTTCACCCTCGACCTCGACGGCAAGACCACCCTGCGCCTGCCCGCCGAACATCCGGGCGACGCCGGGCGTCTGAAGCGGCTGGCCGCCCTGTTGGGCCGCGATTTCGAGGCCAACGCCCTGCTGATCGACCAGTCACGGGACAACGTCCGTCTGACCGGCTACGCGGGCCTGCCGACCTATTCGCGCGGCAATGCCGGTCACCAGTATCTGTTCGTCAACGGCCGCCCGGTGAAGGACCGGCTGCTGCAGGGCGCTTTGCGCGGAGCCTATGCCGACTTCCTCGCCCGTGACCGACATCCGGCGGCGGTGCTCTTCCTCGAGATCGACCCGCTCTACGTCGACGTCAACGTCCATCCGGCCAAGGCCGAGGTGCGGTTCCGCGACCCGGCCCTGGTGCGCGGCCTGATCGTCGGTGCCCTGCGCCACGCCCTCGCCGCAGCCGGCCACCGCGCCTCGACCACAGTGGCGGCCGATGCCCTCGCCGGCTTTCGCCCCCATTCCGGCGTCGGCCCCGGCGCGGCTTACAGCCCCTCCTCACCCTCGGCCCAGGGTTGGAGCGGCTGGCAGGGCTGGGCCGCCCCGGCCAGCGCCCACGCCCAGCTCATCCCCGGCCTCAATGAGCGTTCGGCGCGCGTCGAACCCGGCTATCAGCCCTCATCACCCGACGGCTGGCCCGCCGACGCCGCCCCGGCCGCGCCCGATCTGATCGACTATCCCCTCGGGGCTGCCCGGGCGCAGCTTCATGGGACCTACATCGTCGCCCAGACCCGCGACGGGCTGGTGGTCGTCGACCAGCACGCCGCCCACGAACGCCTCGTCTATGAGCGGATGAAGGTCCAGATGGCGCGCGGCGCGGTCACCCGTCAGGCCCTGCTGACCCCGGAAGTGGTCGAGCTGGACCCCGCAGAGGCCGAACGCGTCTCGGCCCGCGCCGATGAGCTGGCGGAACTGGGCCTGATCGTCGAAGCCTTCGGCAGCGGCGCGGTGTTGGTCCGCGAGACCCCGGCCCTGCTGGGCGACACGGATGTGCAAGGCCTGATCCGCGATATCGCCGACGATCTGGCCGAGCACGGCGCGGCGCTTGCCCTGTCTGAACGTCTGGGCGAGGTCTGCGGCACCATGGCCTGTCACGGCAGCGTCCGCGCCGGCCGGGTCCTGTCCGCCCCCGAGATGAACGCCCTGCTGCGCGAGATGGAGGCCACCCCCCACTCGGGCCAGTGCAACCACGGCCGCCCGACCTATGTGGAGCTCAAACTGGCCGACCTGGAGAAGCTGTTCGGGCGGCGCTAACCTTGGGGTGCCGCGGCGGGCAGGCAGATTTCAATGACCCGGCTGACAAGCTGCGACTCGCGCAACGTCCCGAGGATCGGGTCCTTGTCCGGCGGGACCATGAGCAGGAGAAACAGCACGGCTGACTGGACCACAACGACCAGGGCCAGAAGGCCGATCAGGGCGGTTGACAGACCAGATCGCCGGGCGCGCATGGAAACTCCAATCGGACATATCAACGATATGTCAAAGAACGCGGAGGCCACAAGTCTGCGAAAGCTGACGAAACCCACCGAATCCGGTCAAAGGGCCAGCGCCTCGACCACGCCCCCGGCACGCCCGCCGGAGACGACCTCCCCGCCGGCGATCGCATAGACCACACCGTCGACGGCCGCCGCCGCCAGCCCGTGCCTGGGCGTCCGCATCGCCGGACCGGCAGCCCAGCGATCGGAGCCCGGGTCGTAAATCCACGTCTCGGCAAACACCCCGCCACCGCCGGGCGCGAACCATTCACCCCCGAAGGCCACCAGCTTGCCGTCCACGGCCGCCATGGCCAGTCCCCCGCCGACCTGCTGTCCCGTCATCGGCGAGGCCGGGATCGGTGCCAGGGTGTCCCAGCGATCCCCGACCGGATCATAACGGTCCAGTCTGCCGGTCCCCCCGCCGTTGACCGTCCGCCCCCCGGCCACCCAGATCGCCCCGTCCAGCACCGCGCCCGCGGCGCTGTTGCGCGCCATCGGACAGGGTCGCGCCTCCTCCCAGCGTCCCTCGCCCGGGAGGAAGACCCGATGGGTATCGACATCGACCTGGTCGTTCCACTGACCGTTGGCGCTGCCCGGCGACCGGCCGGTGACCAGATGCAGCCGGCCATCCAGTTCAACCCCAACCGTCTCGCACAGGGGGGTCGGCAAGCGGCCAGCCTCGTGCCAGCCGTCCGCCTCCATGGCCCAGACCTCGGTCATGCCGGTCCAGTCGCCCGCCTCAGAGCGGCCGTAGCCACCCATCGCGAAGACCGTCCCGTCGGACCCGGCCACCAGCATCGGATGGTGCCGCGGCTGCGGCAGGCGCGGGCCCTCGGTCCAGACATCGGCCACCGGGTCATAAACACCGGTGCGGTCCTCGATCTCCGTCACTCGCGCCGGTCGGCGCAGACCACCGGCCATGACGATCCGCCCGCCCGACACGGCGCAATAGATCTCCTGCACTGCCCACGGCAGCGAGGCCCTGGCGGCCCAGCCATCTGCGGGTGCCTGGGCCCGCGCCGCGAACGGCAAGGCAGCCGAGGCTCCGGCGGCAGCAAGGAAAAGACGGCGATCAATGGGTCCCATGGGTCCAGCCTAACCCGAAGCCGCCCACCGCGCCTATCCTGCGGCCGGCCTGGCCTGAACCCGGAGGAACAGCACGCGCGCAGCACCGTAGTCGCGCGCATCCAGCCGCTCATAGCCTGGTGTGTCGATTTCCGGTTCGTCGGAGCCGCGCTCGAACACCACGATCGCGCCGGGCTGCAGCCAATGGCCCTCCAGCAGCCGCTGCAGCGTCTGTTCGCCCAGACCCTTGCGGTAGGGCGGATCGAGGAAGGCCAGGTCGAAAGCCTCGCCGTCGGAGCGCGGACGGGGGCCCAGGTCGACGGCGCTGCGCCGGTGCACCCGGGTCCGGCCCATAACCTGGAAGGCGTCGGCATTCTCCCGAATGGCTCCGCGCGCCTCCTCATCGGTCTCGACGAAAAGGGCGAAGACAGCGCCGCGGCTGATCGCCTCGAACCCGAGGGCACCCGAGCCGGCGTACAGGTCCATGACCCGCATGCCCTCCAGCGGTTCGGCCCAGGCGGCGTGTTCCAGCACATTGAACACCGCCTGCCGTGCGCGATCGGAGGTCGGCCGCGTGCCCTGCCCTTCCGGCGTCACGATCGACCGGCCCTTCAGACTGCCTGAGACAATCCGCACGGATCAGCCCTTGGAGCGGGGACCGCGCGGGCTGCCGCGCCCGCCGGCCGGACCGGCCCCCGGACGGGGGCTGCCGGGTTTGGAGAAGCCGCCGGGACGCGCGCCGCCGGGTCGATCACCCGCCTTGGCGGCGAAGGGCGGCTTTGCGCCCGGCTTGCGGTCGAATGGCCGCTTGTCGCCGGGCCGGTCATCGGACCGGGCCGGCGGCCGTGCGCCGGTCCGGGCGTCACCGCGCGGACGGTCAATGAACTGGTCCTCACGGGGCTTGAAGACGCGCTTGGGGCGTTCGCCCGCAGCCTCCGTACCTTCGGGCCGGGCGCGTGGGGTGAAATTCTTTTTCGGATGCTCGAATTTCGGCGTGGCCTTGGCCCAGCCCGGCTTCTTCTGCGGCCGGGCTGCCCGGTCGGCGGCCGCATCGGCGGCGGCCCCGGCGGCGCGGACCCGGCTGGGCTTGCGCGACGGATCGGAGATGGCAGAGCCCGAGGTCCCCTTTTTGATCGGGGCCGAGGTGCGGCGACCGGGGATCGGCGCGGGCGTCGAGACGGTGTTTCCCGTCGGCAGGTTCTCCGGCCGGATGTGCTCGGCCAGCATCTCGCGGATCACACGGGGGCCGACTTCCTCGACTGAACCGACCGGCAGGGTGCCCAGCTGGAAAGGCCCATAGGCGAGGCGGATCAATCGGTTCACCGTCAGACCGAGATGCTCCAGCACCTTGCGGACTTCCCGGTTCTTGCCCTCGGTGATGGAGACGCTGATCCACAGATTGGCAGGGGCATTGCCCTCGGTTTCCTTGGCCTTGTCCAGCGTGGCCTCGATCGGGCCGTAGCGGATGCCGTCGACGGTGACGCCGTCCTTCAGCGAATCGAGCTGCAGCTGGCTGACACGGCCCCGGGCGCGGGCGCGATACTGGCGGACCAGTTCGGTCGAGGGCAGTTCCAGCGCACGGCTCAGCTCGCCGTCATTGGTCAGCAGCAGCAGGCCCTCGGTGTTGAGGTCGAGCCGCCCCACCGAGATCACCCGCGGCAGGCCACTGGGCAGGGCGTCGAACACGGTCGGCCGCCCGCCCGGATCATTGTGCGACGTCACCAGACCGGCGGGCTTGTGATAGCGCCAGACCCGGGTCGATTCCGCCGAGCCGATCGCCTTGCCATCGACCGTGATGACGTCATCGCGGGTAACCAGGGTCGCGGGGGTATCGAGGATCTTGCCGTTCACGGCGACCTTGCCGAGGCCGATCAGCCGCTCGACCTCGCGGCGCGAGGCGATGCCTGCGCGGGCCATGGCCTTGGCGATCCGCTCGCTGCGTTTCGGACCCTCGTCGGCCTTCGGGCCGGGCTTGCCGTCCCTGGCGAAGGGCTTGCCACCCGGCTTGCCGAACGACTTGCCGCCCTTGGGCGGGCCGCGCTCGTCGCTGCTCTCGACGCGCTTGACGTAGGGTTTGCGGGGACCGTCGCGGCTGTCGTCTTGACGCGGGCGCGGCTTCTTGTCGTTGTCTCGGGGATGGCTGGCCATGATGAGCGGTTCATGCACATGGCCTTGGCATGTGCGCAAGCGGCGGCAGACGCGGGAGAGACTCCCGTGGGCTGCGTGATCGTCGATGAATCGACCGGTGAGGTGGTCGCCGAAGGCCGCAACGGGCCCATCGGGGCCCATGATCCGACCGCCCATGCCGAGATCGTCGCCTTGCGCGCTGCGGCGGCGAAACTCGGAAACTATCGTCTCACCGGCCTGACGCTCTATGTGACGCTCGAGCCCTGCGCCATGTGTGCCGGGGCTATCAGCCACGCCCGCATCGGCCGGGTGGTCTGGGGGGCCGATGATTCCAAGGGCGGCGCCGTCGCCCACGGCCCCCTCTTCTTCGAACAGCCAACCTGCCACTGGAAGCCCGAGTTCGAAGGGGGGGTTCTGGCCGAAGAAGGCGGAAATCTCCTGCGCGCCTTCTTCCGGGCCCGGCGCAAGGGACCCGCGACGCCAGAGGCGGGTTAGCGCGGACGGCCGTGTGGACTAGCCCAACGCTGCCAGTCTCGCATCCAGCCGGGCCCGAACCTCGGGCCAGTCATCGTCAAGAATGGCGAACTGGGCTGTGTCGCGTATCCGCCCCTTGAAGGTGATCTTGTGCTTGCGCAGCACCCCCTCGTCCCGCGCACCCAGCTTTCGGATGGCGGCCTGGCTGCCCGGATTGATGGCGTCTGTGAGGATCTCGACCCGAACCGCGCCGCCGTCGAAGGCATGTCCGAGCAACAGCCGCTTGCAGGACGGATTGACCGGCCCGCCCCTCGCCTCGGGCCGGTAGAAGGTCGAGCCGAGCTCGCAACGCCGGTAGTTGGGGTTGATCTCGTACAGGCTGGTCGTGCCCACCACCGCGCCATCATCCAGCCGCCGGACAGCCCAGGCGATCCGTGTCCCCTGTGCCATGGCCTTGAGCGCCGAACCCCACCAGCCTTCGAAATACGGGCCGTAGGCAGCGGCGGCCATGATGTCCCAAGAGGCCGTATCACAGTCCAGTGCGGCGCGCACCTCGCCTTCCAGCGCGGCCGTCAGAGGCTCCAGCCGGACGAAGCGGTTCTTAAGGGGGACGCTGTCCAGACGCATGCTCATGTCGCGCCTTCAGTCTTCAGGAAGGCCGCGAGGGCGATGCGGTCGACAGCCTTGTCGACAAGGGCGTCGCCGATCGACCGGGCAAGGATCAACGTCAGCCGCCCGCCCTCAGCCTTCTTGTCGCCGGCCATGCGGTCGACCAGTGCCTCGGCCGAAAAGGCTCCGACTTCTGCCAGCCGCGCCGGCAGGCCAGCGGCGATGATGACCTGTTCGACCCGGTCCGCGACGCGCTCTTCGCAGAGTCCCGTGGCCGCGGAAAAGCGGAAAGCCATGGCGCAGCCGAGCGCCACCGCCTCGCCATGGGTGATCCGCTCCTCGTCAAACCCCAATTCGGCTTCGATGGCGTGGCCGAAGGTATGGCCGAGGTTGAGCAGGGCGCGCCGTCCCGCCTCCTTCTCATCCTCGCCGACGATCGCGCTTTTGATCTCAACCGACCGCACCACCGCCCGCGTCAGGGCGGCGGGGTCGCCCGTCGCGCCCCCGGCCCCCTCGCCTGCAAGCCAGTCGAAAAAATCTGCATCGCAGATCAGGCCGTGCTTCAGCACCTCGGCCCAGCCAGAGCGCAACTGACGCGGCGGCAGGGTGGCCAGCAGGTCGATATCCGCCACCACCAGCCGGGGCTGGTGGAAGGCCCCGACCAGATTCTTGCCGCGCGGGGTGTCGATCGCCGTCTTGCCGCCAACCGAGGAATCGACCTGCGCCAGAAGGGTGGTCGGAACCTGCACGAAATCGATACCGCGCATGAACAGCGCCGCCGCCAGACCCGCGAGGTCGCCGACGACGCCGCCGCCAAGGGCCACGATCAGGTCGCGCCGGTCGAGACCGAAGGCCAGCAGCCGGTCGATCACCCGCTCCAGCTCGCCAAAGGATTTCGACGCTTCGCCGGGCGGCACGGTCAGCAGCCGGGCGCGAACGCCGGCCGCCTCCAAGGCCGCCAGGACCGCGGGCCCGTGCAGGGCGGCGACGGTCTCATCCGTGACGATCACGGTCCGATGCTTGGCCAGGGCGGCGATCCGCCGGCCCAGCTCGGGCAACAGACCCCGGCCGATGACGACGTCATAGGGCTGGAAGCCGCCGCCCGAGACGTTGATGACCGTGCTCATGCCGCCGCCTTGGTCCAATAGGTTTCCAGCGCCCGGACAATGCCCTCGACCGCCTCGGCATGGGCACCGCTGGCCACATCCACGACAACGTCGGCGCAGGCGTAGAAGGGATAGCGAACCTCGGCCATGGCCTTCAGCGCCTCCAGCGGATCGCGGCCCCGCAGCAGCGGCCGGGTGTCGCGCCGCTGCACCCGGCTGGCAACCGTCTCGAGGTCGGCCCGCATCCAGACCGTGACAGCGCGCGCCTTGAGCTCGGCCCGGGTTTCAGGATTGAGCACCGCCCCGCCGCCCGTCGCCAGAACCATCCGGGGGGCGTGCAGCAGGCGTTTCAGCACCCGCGCCTCACCGGCCCGGAATTCCGACTCACCCAGCTGTGCGAAGATGTCCGAAACCGTCATCGACGCCGCTGCCTCGATCTCGATGTCCCCGTCTGCAAACGGCAGGCCCAGCCGTTTGGCCAGCCGACGGCCGACGGTCGATTTGCCCACGCCCATCAGCCCGACCAGCGCTATGGTGCGTTCATGTACGGGAATCGGTTCGTCAGCACTCATGGCCGGCCTCTGGCGAGGTCGCTGGATGTCGACGGAACGGGCGGCGGCAGGCACGGCATGACCCCACCACCCTCTACACCAAGCGCCGCCTTCGCAAAGCGCCGACGCGCATGAGTACGCCCCAGGTCGAGGCCTTTCTGGAAATGATGGCGGTGGAGCGCGACGCCTCGCCCCACACCCTGTCCGCCTATGGCCGCGACCTGGCGGACGCCGAGGCCGGGATCGACGGCGGCCTGATGGGCGGGGACGAGGCCGGGATCGAGTCCTGGTTCGCCGATCTGGGACGACGCGGCCTGTCGCCGGCCACCCAGGCCCGGCGGCGCTCGGCGGTGCGGCAGTTCTATCGGTTCGCCCTGGGCGAGGGCTGGCGGGCCGACGACCCTTCGCGGCGGCTCGATGCCCCGAAACAGGGGCGCAGCCTTCCAAGAACGCTCACCGGCGACGAGGTGGAACGGCTGCTGGCCGCCGCCGCGACCCATGACGGAGCCGCTGGGCTGCGGATGGTGGCGCTGGTGGAGCTCGCCTACGCCTCGGGCCTGCGGGTTTCGGAGCTGCTGGGTCTGAAGGTCGAGGCCGTGCGGCGCGACCCCGCCTTCCTGATCGTACGCGGCAAGGGCGGAAAGGAAAGACTGGCTCCCCTCAACGCCTCGGCCCGGGAGGCTGTGAAGGCCTGGATGATCGCCCGCAACGCCGACCGGCCGGAAAAGGCCCCCGACAGCCCCTGGCTGTTCCCCTCCGCCTCGGCCAAGGGCCATCTCACCCCCCGCCGCTTCGCCCAACTTCTGGATCAGGCCGCTCTGGACGCCGGCATCGACCCCGCGCGGGTCAGCCCCCACGTCCTGCGCCACGCCTTCGCCACCCACCTGCTGGAGGGCGGAGCCGACCTGCGGGTGGTCCAGACCCTGCTGGGCCACGCCGATATCTCTACGACCCAGATCTACACCCACGTCGCCACCGACCGTCTGGCCCGGGTGGTGCGTGACAAACATCCGCTGGCGCGGGATGATTGAAGCGCCGCTTGCTCCCCGGCCTTGACCTGACTAGGTTCCGCCGCCTTCCGATGCGCCACGCGGCGCGCCTGTTCCGGATGCCTTATGGCCGTGCACTACCTCGAGTTTGAAAAGCCGATCGCCGATCTGGAGGCGAAGATCGAGGAGCTGAATCTGCTCTCCGCGACCTCCGGCTCGTTCGACGCCGAGGTCGAGCAGTTGCGCAAGAAGGCCGAGCAGCTGAGGAAGAAGACCTACGCCAGCCTTGATCCCTGGATGAAGACCCAGGTGGCGCGTCATCCGCAGCGGCCGCATTTCGTGGACTATGTCGAAGGCCTGTTCACCGATTTCGTCGAGCTAAAGGGTGACCGCCAGTTCGGCGACGATCAGGCCATCCTCGGCGGCCTGGCGCGCTTCCGCGGCGCGCCCGTGGTCCTGATGGGCCATGAGAAGGGCCACGACACCCAGACCCGTGTCGTTCACAATTTCGGCATGGCCCGACCCGAGGGCTACCGCAAGGCGGTCCGGCTGATGGACCTGGCCGAACAGTATGGCCTGCCGGTCCTGACCTTCGTCGACACTGCGGGGGCCTATCCGGGCCTCGGGGCCGAGGAGCGCGGCCAGGCCGAGGCCATCGCCCGCTCGACCGAACGCTGCCTGACCCTGGGTGTCCCTTCCATCGCCACCATCACCGGCGAAGGCGGCTCAGGCGGAGCCATCGCTATTGCAGCCGCGGGCCGGGTGCTGATGCTGGAGCATTCGATCTATTCGGTCATCTCGCCCGAAGGCGCAGCCGGAATCCTTTGGCGTGACGGGGCCCGGGCGCGCGACGCGGCCATGGCCATGAAGATCACGGCCCCCGACCTGGTCGAGCTCAAGATCGTCGACCGGATCATCCCCGAGCCTGTGGGCGGGGCTCATGCGAACCGCGACGCCGCGATCGTCGCTGTCGGCAACGTTCTGGCAGAGGAATTGGCCGCGCTGTCGGGCCTCACGCCGGACCAGTTGCGCAAGGCAAGGGCAGACCGCTTCTATGCCATCGGCCGCGCCGGCTGAGGCGTACGTAGACGGCCGGACTCTCCGCGTTAATCACTCCGCTACCGGAAGCTGCGAGCCTCGCGGCATGTACGTTTTCCGGTACCCCTCCTTGAGTCCCCGCCAGCAATGAGCGCCATCGGCGAGGCGCTTCGCGAGAGCGCCGTCATCAATCTGAGCGGCGCAGTCACCATGGTGGTCGACGACTCGGCCTTCGCCCTTGAGCTGACGAGCCAGTCCCTGATGGGATTCGGAAATCGCGCCCGACACACCTGCCGCAGTGCGGCGGAGGCCATGGAGATCCTCAAGGAGCAGCCCGTTGATCTGCTTCTGGTCGACTGCGAGATGCCCGGAATGGACGGCTTTGAACTGGTTCGCTGGCTGCGGCGGTCCGGGCTGGAGCCCAATGCCTTCGTGCCGGTTATCATGACGGCCGCCCACATCCGCCGATCGCGTGTGACCGAGGCCCGGGACTGCGGTGCGAGTTTCATCATCACCAAGCCGTTCAGCGCCACCATCCTGCTTGAGCGGATCGTCTGGGTGGCGCGCGACAGCCGCCCCTTCCTCGAGATCGGGGACTATTTCGGACCGGATCGCCGGTTTCGCACCGTCCCGGGGCAACGCGAGGAACGTCGCGCCGACCTTATCCGGAAACGGGATTTCGAGGCTGCACAAGCCTCGGCTCCGACCGATGGAGAAGCCGTTTGACCGTCATCACCCACGCGCGTCGCAAGTCGAACCTCGCGACCATGATCGACTCTGCAGGCGGCGTCAGTGTCGGCGCAGCCCTGGCCCAGGCGCGCGCCAACATCGAGGCGATGCGGGAACAGGCCATGCAAATTGTCGACGCGGCGATCGGCGCTCTTGAGGCCGTGCCCGCACCTGCGGGACCCGAAGACCTGCCGGCCCGACGTGACGAGGCCTACCGCGCGGCCACCACCCTGATCGACGCGGCCGGTCCATTCGAGCTTTTCGACCTGTGCCGCGCGGCCGCAGGATTGTGCGACCTGATTGGCGCAACGGATCCCGAACAGCCCTTCGACTGGCGCATCGTCACCGTCCACGCCCGGTCGCTCCGGCTTCTGCAGACCCTGCCCCCGGAAGCCACCGGGGAGCGCGAACGTATCCTCGACAGTCTCGGCGAGGTCATCCGGCGAAAGCTGGCTCAGACCGGCTGACGCTCCGTCCGGGCTCCGCGCGTCTGTTTGCGCCACAGGGCGGCATACTCGCCACCCTGACGCGCCACCAGCTCGTGATGGGCACCGCGCTCCACGATCCGGCCTGCCTTTAGGACGAGGATCTGGTCAGCGTCAGCGATCGTTGAGAGCCGGTGTGCGACGACGAGGGTGGTACGGCCCGCCCGCGCCTTGCGCAGCGTTTTCTGGATCGCGGCCTCGGTGCGGCTGTCCAGGGCGCTGGTCGCCTCGTCGAGGATCAGGATGCAGGGATCGGCCAGCAGGGCCCGCGCGATACCGACACGCTGGCGCTCGCCGCCAGAGAGTTTGAGCCCGCGCTCACCGACGCGCGTCTCCATACCTTCGGGTAGCTCCCGGATGAAACTGGCCAGTTCGGCCGCCTCTGCTGCCGCCCAGATGGAGGCCTCATCGGCATCGGGCCGGGCGAAGCCGATGTTGGCGCGAATGCTGTCATTGAACAGGGCCACGTCCTGCGGCACCAGGGCCACCGCCGAGCGCAGGGAGGCCTGGCTGACCTGCCGCGCATTCAGCCCGTCAATCAGCACCCGGCCTTCCTGGGGGTCCAGCAGACGCAGGGCCAGCTTGACGATGGTCGACTTGCCGGATCCGGACGGACCGACCAGGGCCGTGGTGGTGCCGGGCGGGGCGATGAAGCTGACGTCCTCCAGTCCATTGGCACGGGAGTCGTGTCGAAAGCCGACCTGTTCAAACGCGAGCGCTGCGCCGCGCGCGTCCGCCGGGCGGGGCAAAGGCACGGCATCCGGGGCATCCGCGACCTGTGGTGTCTGTCTTGTCACCTTCAGCATCTCCTCCATGTCGATGAAGGACTGGCGGATTTCCCGATAGGCGAAGCCCAGGATGTTCAGCGGGGCATAGAGGGAGATCATGATCAGGACCGCGGCCATGACATCGCCCGGCCCCATCCGGCCCGCCGCCGCCTCGAACCCGGCCATCACCGCCATGACGGCCAGGCCGATGTTCATGATCACCGCCTGGATCACGTTCAGCATGGCCAGAGAGCTGTTGGCCTTCAGCGCCGCGCGCGTGTAGTCGCCCAGCGCCCGGTCATAGGCTCCGGCCGCCCTACCCTCGGCCCCGAAGGATTTGACCGTCTCATAGTTCAGCAGGGCGTCGACCGAGACGCCCGCGGCCTCGGTGTCGGCGGCATTCATCTCGCGCCGGTGCTCCAGCCGCCAGTTGGCCAGGGCAAAGGTCGAGGCGGCGTAGATGGCGACAACCGCCACCGCCACGGCCCCGAAGCGCCAGTCATAACGCCCCGCCAGCACCCCCGCCGCCAGCACCAGCTCGACGCCGGTCGGGATCAGGTTGAAAGCCAGGATACGAAGCAGAAAGTCCACCGCCCGGGAGCCACGATCCATGGTCCGCGACAGGGAACCCGACCGCTTGGTCTGGTGGAAATCCAGCGACAGGCTCAGCGCATGGCCGAATGTTTCGGTCGCCGCCCGCCGCTGCGCCGCCACCCGCACCGGAGCGAAGACGACATCCGAGGCATTCGGGGCGATCGCTGACAACAGACGCACAAAGGCCCATCCGACCGCGAAGCCGGCGAAGCCCAAGCCGACAGCGACCGCCCCCCCCTGCCCCGCAGCCAGATGGTTGACGGCCGCGCCGAGGACCAGTGGGCCCACCACACCCAGTCCCTTGCCGGCCAGGGTCATGCCGATGGCCGCGATCAGGCGCAGGCGCAGCTGGGGCGCGTTTGATCGACCGACCAGGCTGATCAGATCACCGAGAGCCCGCCAGGTCGGCGGTCCATCCGCCACCGGCGCGGGCGCTCCGGCCTGCGCCGCCTTTGCGACGGAATCCCCGCGCCGTCCCGCCCGCTCGCCTCGCATTGCCATGGGCGGAGATATGGACCGCGCCGGGGGAAGCGCAAAGGGCGGACCGTCGAAAGGCCCACGTCAGTTTCGGTCGCAGGTCGGCGAACGCCCCTGCCCCGTCACGCCCGACTCCTGTAAGCCGGTCCCATGGCTCGTGACAGTGCAATCTATGTCTGCCAGGCCTGCGGGGCCGTCCATGGCAAATGGTCGGGCCAGTGCGGGGCCTGCAACCAGTGGAACTCCATCGTCGAGGAGAGCCGTTCGGCACCCCCCGGCGCGATGAAGCCGGCCACGAGCGCCGCCGCGCGTGGCCGGGGCCTGCAGTTTGAGACCCTGCAGTCCGACACGCCCGAGCCGCCGCGCATCATCACCGGCGTGGCCGAGTTCGACCGGGTCTGCGGCGGCGGCGTGGTCCCCGGCTCGGCCCTCCTGCTCAGCGGTGACCCCGGCGTCGGCAAGTCGACCCTGCTGCTGGACGTGGCCGGGCGCGCGGCCCTGTCGGGGCGGCGGGTGGCCTATATCTCGGGCGAGGAGGCGGTCGAACAGATCCGCGCCCGCGCCAAACGGATGGGGCTGGAAAAGGCACCCGTCGAACTGGCCTCTGCCACCGCCCTGCGCGACATCCTCGCCACCCTGAAGCGCGAGAAGTTCGACATCGTCATCGTCGATTCGATCCAAACCCTGTGGTCCGACGCCCATGAGGCCGGCCCCGGCTCGGTCACCCAGGTCCGGGCCTGCGCCGGCGAGATGGTGCGGCTGGCCAAGTCGCAGGGTGTGGCCGTCATCCTGGTCGGCCATGTCACCAAGGACGGTCAGGTGGCCGGACCGCGGGTGGTCGAACATATGGTCGATGCCGTGCTGAGCTTCGAGGGCGAGCGCGGCTATCCGTTCCGTATCCTGCGGGCCGGCAAGAACCGCTTCGGTGCCACCGACGAGATCGGCGTCTTCGAAATGGGCGACGCGGGCCTGCGCGAGGTCGCCAATCCGTCGGCCCTGTTCCTCGGCGAGAGCAAGGACCGGGCGCCGGGCGCCGCGGTCTTCGCCGGGATCGAGGGCTCGCGGCCGGTGCTGGTCGAGATGCAGGCTCTCGTGTCGAAATCGGCCTATGGCACCCCGCGACGGGCCGTCGTGGGCTGGGACACCGGGCGACTGGCCATGGTGCTGGCCGTGCTGGAAGCGCGCTGTGGTTTCGGGTTCGGGGATCAGGACGTCTATCTGAACGTCGCCGGTGGCCTGCGCATCAACGAGCCGGCGGCGGACCTCGCGGCGGCGGCGGCCCTGATCAGCTCCGCGACCGACACCCCCCTGCCCCAGGGCTGTGTGGTGTTCGGCGAAATCAGCCTTTCGGGCGAGATACGGGCCGTCGGCCGGGCTGAAGCGCGGCTGCGCGAAGCGCAGAAGCTGGGCTTCGACCGGGCCCTCACCCCGCCCCTGACCGTCAAACACAAGGGCGTGGGGGTGACATCCGTGACGCGGCTCGCGGAAGCGGTCGAACGAATCTCGCAAAACCGCTATTGAGAGAAGACGAACCTCAGCACGAGCGCGCATGACCGGTTTCGACGTAATCGCCATTCTGGTCATCCTCGCCTCGGCTGCGGCCGGCTGGGTGCGCGGCGGCACGCGCGAGATCATCACCCTGCTCAGCTTTGTGCTCGCGGCCTTCATCGCCCTCGTGGCCCTGCCGCTGACGGCCCCTCTCGGGCGGGCGCTGGTCAATCCGGACTGGGCCGGCACCATTTTCGCGGCCATCGCCTCCTTCCTGCTGATCTATTTCGGGATCCGCATCTTCGGTTCCATCCTGTCGAAACAGGCCCAGGCCCATCCGCAGCTGGGCGGCATCGACCGGCTCCTCGGCATCTTCGTCGGCGCAGCACGCTCGTTGGTGTTGCTCGGAGCCATCCATCTCGTGGTCGTCGCCGCCATGCCGGGCGAACGCACCCCCCGCTGGCTCAGCGAGGCGGCCCTGCGGCCGGTCACGGCGGGCGCGGCGCGGCTGATCCAGATCGTCCTGCCGGGTATTGGTCGGGGTGCCGACGCCCTGACGCCCGTCGTAACTTCGTCCGTAAACGAGGGTTTTTCGGGCGAAGAAGCCTTGCCCTCGCCTCAAACAAACAATACTCCGCCCGCGTCCGCCGCCGACTAGCGTTTCCCGCATCATCGGAGCCCCACGATGAGCAGTCCCGTGCATTCCATCGCTGACCCGGTCGTCCACCGGGAACACCACCGTGAGGCCGACGACGACCGGCCGCGGCTGGAATGCGGCGTCTGCGGCGTCTGGGGAGCGGACAAGAACGCCGCCTCGGCCATCGTCGCCCTTGGCCTGCACGCCCTGCAGCACCGCGGTCAGGAAGCCTGCGGCATCGCCAGTGTGAATGACACCCGCTTCCACACCGAACGCCACATGGGGCTGGTGGGCGAGGCCTTCGGCGGAACAGACCTGCCGGAACGCCTGCCGGGCTCGGCGGCCGTCGGCCATACCCGCTACTCCACCGCCGGCGGCAGCTTCCTGCGCAACATCCAGCCGATGTTCGCCGATCTCGACCAGGGCGGCATCGCCATCGCCCACAACGGCAATCTGACCAACCACCTGTACCTGCGGAACCAGCTGGTTGGTGAAGGCGCCATCTTTCAGTCGACCTCGGACTCCGAAGTCATCCTCCACCTGATCGCCCGCAGCCGTAAGGCCAAGATCGTCGATCGCTTCATCGATGCCATCGGCCGGATCGAGGGCGGCTATGCCCTGGTCTGCGCCACCCGCTCCAAGCTGATCGGTGCGCGCGACCCGCTGGGCATCCGGCCGCTGGTCCTGGGCCGCCTCGACGGTGCTTGGGTGCTGGCCTCCGAGACCTGCGCCCTGGACACCATCGGTGCCACCTTCGAACGCGACGTCGAACACGGTGAGGTCATCGTCATCGACCATGAGGGGCTGAAGTCGCTCAAGCCCTTCCCGACCCGTGCAGCCCGCCCCTGCCTGTTCGAATATGTCTATTTCGCCCGCCCGGACAGCGTGGTGAACGGCCGGTCGGTCTATGGCGTCCGCAAGCGGATGGGCATGAAACTGGCCCGCGAACATGCGATCCAGGCTGACGTGGTCGTGCCCGTGCCGGACTCCGGCGTCCCTGCAGCCCTCGGCTATGCCCAGGCGAGCGGCATTCCCTATGAGATGGGGATCATCCGCAGCCACTATCTGGGCCGCACCTTCATCCAGCCCAGCCAGGGGGCCCGGCAGAAGGGCGTGCGCATGAAGCACAGCCCCAACCGCTCGGTGCTGGAAGGCAAGCGGGTCGTCCTGATCGACGACTCCATCGTGCGCGGCACGACCTCGGTGAAACTGGTGCGGGCCGTGCGCGCGGCCGGCGCGACCGAGGTGCATCTTCGTTCGGCCTCGCCGCCGATCCTGTGGCCGGACTTCTATGGCATCGACATGCCGGAGCGGGACCAGCTGATCGCCGCCAACCATACGCTTGAGGAGATGCGGGCCCACCTCGAGGTCGACTCCCTCGGCTTCCTGTCGGTTGAGGGCCTCTATGACGCCATGGAGGCCGGGCCGCGCGATCCGCGCAATCCGCAGTTCACCGACCACTATTTCACCGGCGAATACCCCACCCGCCTGCTCGACCGCGAGATCGAGGAAGGCGGGCGCGAGGTTGCCGCCCGGCAGCTTTCGCTGCTTGTGAGCGCTTAGGAGCGAAATCGGCCCGGGCGCGCAAGGCACCCGGTTCCGGATCTTCGCGAACCAGGAAGCCCCCATGGTCCAGCTCGGCTATTTCACCGTCGACACCCCCGACATCGAAAGGGCGCGCGCCTTCTTCAGCGCCCTGTTCGGCTGGACCTTCGACGAAGATGCGTCAGGCCCGACCTATGCCCACGTCGCCGACAGCGACCCGCCCTTCGGCTTCACCAAGGCCGAGCGGGCCAACCAGTTGCCGCACCTGTATTTCCGGGTCGAGGACGTCGATGCCCTGTGCGAACGGGTGGTCGAACTCGGCGGCAAGGCGGCGATCCCCTCCGACAGCGCCACCGGCCGTTCGGTCGTGGTCTGCGACGACCAGGGCGGCAGTTTCAGCCTGTGGCAACCGGCCCCCGGGTTCTAGCGTCCGGGTTCTGACTTCCTCCGGACCTTCGGGCGCGCTATCAGGCCCGCCATGACCGACCTCCCCCTCAAGGACCGTATCGCCCTCGTCGTGGGGGCCTCTCGCGGCATCGGCTATGAGAGTGCCCTGGCCCTGGCGAAGGCCGGCGCCCATGTGATCGCCACAGCGCGGACGGTCGGCGGGCTGGAAGAGCTGGACGACGCCATCTTCGCCGCCACCGGGAAGCACGCGACCCTGATCCCGTTCGATCTGGTCGACGGCGGTGCGATCGACCGTCTGGGCGGGGCGATCTATGAGCGCTTCGGCCGGCTGGACATCTGGGTGCAGGCGGCGGCGACCATGGGGGCCTCGGGCCTGACCCCGGTCAGCCACGCCGACCCCCGCATCTGGGCCAAGGTCGAGAAAACCAATTTCACGGCCGTCTATCGCCTGATCCGCTCGCTGGAGCCCCTGCTGAAGGTCTCGGATGCCGGACGCGCCGTCTATCTGACCACCAGCGTCGCCGCCGTGCCCAGGGCCTTCTGGGGCCTGTATGCCGCGACCAAGGCCGGTGCAGTGGCCCTGATCAAATGCTGGGCAGACGAGATCGAATCCATGCCTATCCGCGTCTCGATCGTCGATCCGGGCCGGATGCGCACGGCGATGCGGGCCCAGGCCTTTCCGGGCGAGGACCCGCAGGACGTCATCCATCCCTCGGCGATCGGCCCGCTGATCGTCGAACTGGCCCGCGGCGACCTCGAACCGCCGCTGGAGGTGCGCTTCAAGGACTGGAGCCAGGGGCCGGACGTGGCGGCGCTGATCTGACCTATTTCTTCGGCGCGTGCTTCTGCCCGGTCCGGATCCGACCTGACCGCGACACCTGCCTCGCCCCGCCCCGCGCGCCCTTCTGGACCGCCACTGACGAGCCTGCCTTCTTGTTGGCGCTGGCCTTCAGCCCCGCGAGCGGCTTCAGCTTCGTCTTGCCGGCCTTCTTCTGCTCCAGCGCCTTGCCCGGCAGGTTGGACAGCATCTCGGCGCGCTCGGCCTTCTTGATGACCTTGCGCGGCGCGGTCTTGGCGTCGCCCTTGTAGCGTTCGGGGCCCGATTTGGAGCCGCCCGGCGCATAGGGGTTCTCGCTGCCCGACTTGACCAGCAGGCGGATCGGCGTGCCCGGCAGGTCGAAGGACTCGCGCAGATTGTTGACCAGATAGCGTTTGTACTGCTCCGGCATGGCCTCTGCGCGGCTGGCCATCAGCACGAAGGTCGGCGGCCGGGCCTTGGTCTGGGCCATGTATTTGGGCTTGATCCGCTTGCCGTCGACGGCGGGGGGCGGATGCCTCTGGGTGGCCAGGGCCAGCCAGGTGTTCAGGTCCTTGGTCTTGACCTTGACCGACCAGGTCGCATGGGCCTGAAGCACGGCGGGCATCAGCCGCTCGACGCCGCGGCCGCTGTGCGATGACAGGGCCACAAAGGGCGAGCCCTTAAGCTGGGGCAGTTTGTCCTCGGCCATCTGGCTCAGCTTGGCCAGCTTCGCCTGGGGGTTTTCCTCGAGGTCCCATTTGGCGGCGACATAGACCAGCGCCCGGCCCTCGCGCTCGACCAGATCGGCCAGCTGCAGGTCCTGGGTGTCGAAGGCGTCGTCCTTGTCCATGACCAGAACGACCACCTCGGCAAAGGTGATGGCGCGGATGGTGTCGGCGACCGACAGCTTTTCCAGCTTCTCCTGCACACGGGCCTTGCGGCGCATGCCGGCGGTGTCGACCAGGCGGATGTTCTGGCCTTCGTATTCCCAGTCGACCGAGATGGAGTCGCGGGTGATGCCGGCCTCGGGGCCGGTCAGCAGGCGGTCCTCGCCGATCAGCCGGTTGATCAGGGTCGACTTGCCGGCGTTTGGACGGCCGATGATGGCGATGCGGATCGGCTTGTCAGGCTCATCAACCTCTTCGACGAAGATGTCGGCGCTGGCAGCCACCACGGCGGCATACAGATCGGCCATGCCCTCGCCGTGCTCGGCGGAGATAGCGACCGGCTCGCCGAAGCCGAGGGAATAGGCCTCGCCGATGCCGCCGCCGCTCTCGCGGCTCTCGGACTTGTTCGCCAGCAGGATGACGGGCTTGTGCTGTTTGCGCAGGCGGTCGGCGAAGATCTGGTCCAGCGAGGTCACGCCCTCGCGGGCGTCCATCATGAACAGGATCAGGTCGCCGTCCTCCAGCGCCGCCTCGGTCTGTTCGCGCATCCGCGACTCGAGGCTGTCGTCGGTGACGTCCTCATAGCCGGCGGTGTCGATCAGGGTCAGGTCCATGTCGCCGATGTTGCCATCGGCATACCGGCGGTCCCGGGTCACGCCCGGCCGGTCATCGACCAGCGCGAGGCGCTTGCCGACGAGGCGGTTGAACAATGTCGACTTGCCCACATTGGGGCGGCCGACGATGGCGACTTTGAGAGCCATGTCGGCCTTCTAACGCAGTTCGGTTGGGAACGTCAGCGAATGCTGACGAGGTCGCCCTTGTCGGTGAGCACATACAGGGCACCGTTGTAGGCGGCCGGGGCGATATAGACCGGACCGCCCATGCGGATCGATGCGGTCTGGGCACCGGTCTTGGGATCGAAGGCGACCAGTTCACCGTCCGAATTGGTCAGAACCAGCCGGCTTGAGGCCATCAGCGGGCCCGACCAGACCGGCCGCACCGTGCGATCGAAGAAGCCGAACATGCCGCCTTCCTGACGGACACGGCCCTCATTGAGGTTCCGGGTCCAGTAGATCTGGCCGCTCTCGCGGTTGATGACGGTCAGTTCGCCTGCCTTGGACACGACATAGACCACCTCGCCGACCGGCAGGGGCGCGTTGACGCCGCCGATCGGAAGGGGGGCCCATTTGGGCTGGCCCGAGCGGATATCCATGGCGGACAGCACACCCGAATGGCTGACGGCATAGACGACCCCACGGCTGATCACCGGGCGGCCGGCGATGTCGCGGATTTCGGACAGGGCGCTGGTGCGGCTCGTGCGCGACAGCACCTGCTGCCACAACGATTGGCCGGTGGAGGCGCGCAGGGCGATGACTTCGCCTGACGAGAAGGGCGCGATGACCGTGTCACCGGTCACCGCCGGGCTCGAGGCACGCAGAAGGCGGGCCGGCTCCGGGATACCCCGATAGGACCAGTCCTGGGCACCGGTCGTGGTGTCGAAAGCCTGGATCTGGTTCTCGACATCGACGACGAACACCCGGCCACCCGAGACGGTCGGGGCCCCATGGATCGGCACATCGACCGGCGTGGTCCAGATCACGGCGCCGGACGCCTGGTCGATCGCGGTCACGGTGCGATAGCCGGAAGACACGAAGACCTTGCCGCTGCCGACGGCGACGCCGCCGCCGAAGCCGCCACCATCCGAGCGGCCGCCCATGCCGAGGAAGCCGGTACGGCGCGAATCCTCGGCCGGCTTGATGTTGACCCGCCAGGCCTGGGCACCGGTACCGGCGTCAAGCGCGGAGACCGTCGATTCGCCGTCCATGACGAACACGCGGCCATTGTCGGCCACGACCGGAGCCATGACCTGGCGCGAGCGCGACGATCCGGCACCGATACTGCGACGCCAGGCGACGGTGAAACCCGCCCCCGCGATCACGTGTTCGACCGCATTCTCGGCATTGCCACCCGGCTGGGTCCAGGCAATCGCCGCCTGGGGCCCCGGGATGAAAAAGTCGCGGCCTGACAGGGCCGCCGACGGCACCAGCGTCTGTTCGAACTCCAGCACTGAAATCCGCTGGCCCTCGGTGGCGGTGGCCTGTGGCGTCTTGTCCTGGCCGAGGCCGAACGGCAGCATCCCCTGCACCGTGCTGCACGAAGCGAGGGTAACGGCCAGACCGCTCAGCAGGGCGACTTTAAGCACGCGATTCATGGGGTACGTCCTGACAGCGGGGATCACGGGCGGGCCGCGGCGGCGGCGGGTGCCGCAGGGGCGGCCGGTGCCGGCGGAGCGACGGGAATGGCGGCCTGGGCGCGTACGATGCCCGCAAGGCTGGGCGCGCCGCCCGCGTCGATCGCGGCGATGGCGAGATCAGCACGCTGGATGACGATCTCCGGCGTATCCAGACCGTTCTTCAGCAACACCAGGGCCTCACGGGCCGGAGCAACCTGACCGTGCTGGAGGCGTGCCATGGCAAGGGCTTCCACGGCGAAAGCGCTCAGCGGCCGGCCATCCTTGGCCAGCGGCTCGAGACGGGCCTGAATCTGTTCGAGGGTTTCGCTGTCGATAGCCAGCAGCGCAGCCTTGTAGCCGGCCGTGTCGGAGAGCAGCGGGTCGCTGGAGGCCTTGGCCGCCTCGTCAAGAAAGGCGATCGCTTCGGGAACGCGGTTGGCGGCGAGGGCGATGCCTGCGCGTTGCTGCAGGGCCATCGACCTGTAGGCACCGTTACCTTCCTTGGCCGCCTGGGCGAAGGCCGCGTCGGCACCGACAGAATTGTTCGCCCCGAGAGACTCCAGCCCGCGATCATAGGCAACCGAGGCCTTGTCGGCCCTGGAGGTCTGCCAGCTGTCCCAGCCCCAGAAGGACAGGGCGGCGATCAGGGCGACCACAAGAACGCCGCCCGCAACAGGCAGCCAGGTGCGGGCCAGCCGCTTGTAGCGATCGGAGCGAAGCTCCTCCTCGACCTGCTCGAAGACATCAACCACGGATAACTCGCCCCAAAGAACGGCTCTCAGGCCGCTGAAAATCAGTCCGGCCGGACCCTAGAGGGTCAGATTGGCCGCCGCAACGCACGGCTTAGGGCGTGGCGGGCTTTTTCGAGAAGTAGGTCTCGACTTCGGCAGGAAAACGGCGGGCCTTCACATCGGCGGCATAGGCCCCCACGGCCCGGTCGATATCGCTGCGCAGATCGGCATAGCGACGGACGAATTTCGGCGTCCAGTCAAACAGACCCAGCATGTCGGGCGTCACCAGGATCTGGCCGTCGCAGGCCGATGAAGCACCGATCCCGATGGTCGGCTTGTCGATCGCCAGGGTGATGTCCCGGGCCAGCCCCTCGGCGACACCCTCGACCACCACGGCAAAGGCACCGGCGTCTGCGGTGGCCTCGGCCTCGCTCATGACCCGCAGCCGCTCGTCATCGGTCTTGCCCTTGGCCTTGAAGGCCCCGTCGGTCAGCACGGCCTGGGGCCGCAGGCCGACATGGCCCATGACCGGGATGCCGCGCTGGACCAGATAGGCGATGGTCTCGGCCACCGTGGGACCGCTCTCGACCTTGACCCCCTGGGCGCCGGTTTCCTTCATCACCCGGGCGCAGTTCGCATAGGCCTGTTCCTTGCCGCCCTCATAGCTGCCGAAGGGCATGTCGATGACCACCATGGCCCGCCGTGAGCCGCGCATGACGGCCTGCCCATGCAGGATCATCATCTCCAGGGTCACGCCGACGGTATTGGGCATGCCGTGGACCACCATGCCGACACTGTCGCCGACCAGCAGAAGATCGCAGTGATCGTCCAGCAGGGCGGCCGTCGGGGCATCATAGGCGGTCAGACAGACGATCGGCTCACCACCCTTGCGCGCCCGGATGTCGGGTGCGGCGATGCGTTTGACCGCTTCCTGCTTCTGGCTGGACATGCGGAGGCCCTCCTGTTCGGACCCCTAGATAGTCGCCACGGCGCGCCCCGTCATCCCTCGGGACGATGAGGCCGCGGATCAGATGTCCTGCGACAGCCTCATCACTCCGGCCGCGGCCACGGCGATCAGGCTCCCGGCGACGATCCAGAACATCTGCATACCGCCCATGGAGCCCAGGTCCAGATTGGCGATACCCAGGTGGTCGAGACCCGTCTGAACGGCACTCTGGGCATTGAACGAGGCGCTACGGATGCCCTGGCCAAGGGCATTTCCGGCCACGACGCCGTCGCCCGTTGTCAGGTTCACACTCATGGTTTCGCGCAGTGCCACCACACCGCCAATGACGCCGGCGAGGCTGAGGGCAAGGAAACGGACGTGGGACCCCTTCTCAAGCTTCTGCTCGACCCGGGCTGTGAACAAGGGGGCATCCGGCATCTGCGGCGAGCGCGCGAACAGCCGCTCGATGTCAGGATCGAACTCGTCAGCCGACATGCTGCGCGCTCCCCAGGGACTGTCCGGTCTGCGGCTGGAGCCGCGCACGGAGTTTATCCAGACCACGTTTGACATGTGACTTCACCGTTCCGAGTGGCAAATTGAGGGCGGTGGCGATTTCCGGGTGCGCCATGCCGGCCCCGTGACAAAGGGAGACGCACAGCCGTTCCGTCTCACTGAGGCCCTTCAGGGCTTCGTCGAGATCGACCAGGCCCGCATGATCGGTCGCGGGGGCCACATCCTCGTTCTCGACTTCGGCGACATAGCGGGCTTCCTTGGCGACCCGCTTGATGTAGAGCCGCGCGGCGATCCGCTTGACCCAGGCGGCGAAGGTGCCCTCGCCCCGGAATTCCGCGCACCGCTGGAACGCCTGGATGAAGGCGTCCTGGGCGATATCGTCGGCGAGCGAGGGCTGGGCCCCCATCCGCCGCAGCAGGCCGCGCACCGCCGAGCCGTGGCGGCGCACCAGTTCTCCGAACTCCCGCCGTCCGCCCGCCGCCGCAAGGGCGGCGAGCTCGACGTCGTGCCGGTCGACCAGGGATTGGGTCATGCTGGAGTCCCCCTGCCCGCCCGGTCTCAGCCCTTGTTCTTGTTGAAGGCGCTCAGGATGATGAAGGCCAGACCGACGGCACCCGGAATGGCGGCAAAGGCACCGAAGCCCCAGGCCTCGGACTTATCGAGCGTGTAGCCGATAACGGAGAAGGTGGCGGCGATACCCAGCGACAGCGAGAGCAGGATCACACCGATACGCAAGTCGCGGCCAGCGGTTGCCGGCGGTTTGACGGTCTGGCGGGTCAGGGCATCAATCACCTCGGGCGGCAGCGCCTGCCCCTTGTCGATCGACGCCCGCAGCGTCACCTGCATGTCGCGCCGCTCCTTGCTTTTGAGCCATGTCGGCACGATCACGATCGCCGCGATCATCGCGAACATCGCGATTGGAATCATAACTTCATTCATCTGGCTTTCCCCTGGTTTCCGTTCCTGACCGGGTGTGATGTTCCGGCCTTCTGACGACAAGAGGCACCGGCGGGACCGAATGGATGCGAAGCGGCAGATGAAACTTTCGTAAGCCGGACGAAACCGCCTCGCCCGACCGTCAGCGGGTCCTGAACGGGACCCGGATGGGCCCGCTGAAACGGCGCGACATCCACAGGGCAGCAACAGCCGTGACCGCCGCTCCGGCCAGCATGGTGGCGGCGGGCTGAAGCGCGGAGCCCAGACTTTCGCTCACCGGCCCGACCACCGGGATCAGGGCCCAGAGAACCGCGACAGCGGCCACCAGCCACGGCACCAGGGCCGCCACGGTCATCCAGGCCCGGCGCAGGGCGATCGCCTGGGCCATCCGCGCCTGGAAGGCATAGTCGCGGGCGGCCGGGGCCTCGGCGGCGAACAGGGCGGACAGTTTCTGTTCAGGCGTCATCCGGACCTCCCAGCGCCTTGAGCAATCGCGCCCGTCCGCGAGCAACATGGGACTTTACCGTGCCCAGTGGCAAGCCCAGCGCCATCGAGGCCTCGCCGTGCGACCAGCCGTCGGCCAGGCACAGGGCCACACAGGCCCGGACATCGGACGGCAGATCGGCCATGGCGGCCGCCACGGACATCCGGTCTTCCGCCGAGATACCGGCAGGCGTCTCGACCGTCTCCAGCCAGATACTGTCGCGGGCGGCCCCGCGGCGCGACGACCGGATGCGGTCCTGCGCCTTGCGCCAGGCGATGCCGCACAGCCAGGCGCGGACCCCGGCCGGTTCCTTCAGCGAACGCAGGGACTGCCAGGCCGCCAGAAAGGCCTCCTGGGCCACATCGTCCGCCTCGGCCCAGCCGCCACCCAGAATCCGCCGCAGAAAGCCGCGCACCGCCGCCTGGTGCCGCTCGACCAGGCGCGAAAAGGCCGCGTCCGAACCGGAGAGCGCGCGGCTCACCAGCTCGGCATCGGACTGCAGTCCCCCCATGACCCCGGTCCCCGGACGGCATCAGGCCCGCGGACCGCGCCCGCTGCTGCGAATGGCCGAGACCAGCGAGGCCAGGCACAGGGCGCCCAGCACGAAGCTGACGATCAGAAAGGCCTCGCCGGCCCCATAGATGTCGGACCAGCTGGCATAGGCAAAGCCCGCCGACATGACCCCGAACAGCACCACCGAAAACCAGGAACCGTCACCCGGGCGAGCGCCCTGGTTGCGGGTCTGCCAGGCGTCGTCATCAGCATCGATCGGACGGTCCAGCACTTTCAGCAAGGCGGCCGGGGGTTCCTGCCCCTTGTCCGCATAGGTCTGGATCAGTTTCAGCGTATCCCGCTGCCGGCGATAGTTGAGCAGGCTCGTGAAGCCCGAGGCCACAAACCAGCCGAGCGGAAAAATCAGCCACCAGTAGGAACGGAAAAGGTCTTCCATCGTCGTAACCCCGTGTTGGGCAGGCCCCATCGCCTGCGTCTTCATAGGGTAGTCGGCACCACCCTCGCCAGAGGATGCACCGGGTCCAGACTTTTTTGGTCAGGGGCCGGGCCGGTCCGGCTGCAACGCCAGTCCCCGCAGCGCGTTGGCTTGCCGACGCCCCTTCAACCCGCCCCCGGAGCCAGCGATGGTCCAGATCACCTATCGTATCGTCGAACACGACGGAGGCTGGGCCTATCAGCTCGGCGGCACATATTCCGAAACCTTCCCGGACCATGATTCCGCCCGCGCGGCGGCGGTGGCGGCGTCGCGCGAACAGAAGGTCCCGGACGAGGACACCCTGATCGAATATGCCGACCCGTCCGGCCGCTGGATCACCGAACGCGCCGACGGCCACGACCGGCCCGAGGTCGAGGTCGCGGGCTAGATCACCAGCGCCGCATAGAGCTCGGGCTTGAACCCGACCAGGGTCCGGCCACCGAGGTCCAGCACCGGCCGTTTGATCATCGAAGGCTGGGCCAGCATCAGGGCGACGGCCTTGTCGGCGTTCAGGTCCGCCTTGTCGGCGTCCGGCAGCGCCCGGAAGGTCGTGCCCGCACGGTTCAGCACCGTCTCCCACCCGTGCTCGGCCACCCAGGCCTCCAGCCGCGGCCGGTCGATCCCGGCCTTCTTGTAGTCATGAAAGTCGAAGGCCACGCCGTGCTGGTCCAGCCAGACGCGCGCCTTCTTGACGGTGTCGCAGTTGGGGATGCCGTAGAGGGTCTGGGTCATGGGCCCTGTTTGCCCAGCCGGAGGCCCGACGACAAGCCACACCCCGTCTTCCCGACCTCAGGCTCCCGCAACCCGCGCCAGATCGGCCGTGATCCGTTCCGCCACCTTCAGCCGCTCCGCCGCCGTGTCCCACTCGCCCTTGACCACGATCTTCTGGTCCGGACGGATCTTCCAGAAGGCATGGTTCTTCTGGATCAGCCCGACCAGCCCCATCGGATTGGGGAAGGTATTGTTGCGCAGGGTCAGCACCGCCCCCTTGGGCCCGATATCGATCCGCTCGATACAGGCCGTCTTGCAGTTGGCCTTGATGCCGACGATGCGCAGCAGCTGTTTCGCCTCGTCCGGCAAGGGGCCGAACCGGTCGATAAGTTCGGCGGCCAGGGCCTCGCGCGTCTCCGAATTCTCGGCGTCCGACAGACGCCGGTACAGGCTCAGGCGGACATTCAGGTCCGGGACATAGTCCTCGGGGATCAGCACCGCCGCCCCGACATTGATCGCCGGGGACCAGCCGCGGTCGACGACCCCGCCGCCCTCGCCCGACAGACGCAGCTCCGACACCGCATCCTCCAGCATCTGCTGGTACAGCTCGACCCCGACCTCGCGGATATGGCCCGACTGTTCGTCGCCCAGCAGATTGCCGCCGCCGCGCTGGTCCAGATCGTGGCTGGCCAGCTGGAAGCCGGCCCCGAGGTTGTCCAGCGACTGCAGCACCTGCAGCCGCCGCTCGGACGACAGGCTCATCGGCTTGTTCGGCGGCGTGGTCAGATAGGCGAAGGCCCGCGCCTTGGCCCGGCCGATGCGGCCGCGGATCTGGTGCAGCTGGGCCAGGCCGAACATATCGGCCTTGTGCACGATCAATGTGTTGGCGGTCGGAACATCAAGTCCGGACTCAACAATCGTGGTCGACAGCAGCAGGTCGTAACTGCCGTCGTAGAAGGCGCTCATCACGTCTTCCAGCTGGGTCGGCGACATCTGGCCGTGGCCGACCACGAATTTGATCTCGGGCACCTTCTCGCGAAGGAACTGCTCGATATCCGGCAGGTCCGACAGCCGCGGCACGACGTAATAGGCCTGACCCCCGCGATATTTTTCGCGCAGCAGGGCCTCGCGCACCAGCACCGGGTCCCAGGGCGTGACATAGGTCCGCACCGCCAGGCGATCGACCGGCGGGGTGGCGATGATCGACATCTCGCGGATGCCCGACAGGGCCATCTGCAGCGTCCGCGGGATCGGCGTGGCGGTCAGGGTCAGCAGATGCACATCGGCGCGAAGGCCCTTGAGCTTCTCCTTGTGCTTGACCCCGAAATGCTGCTCTTCATCAACGATAACAAGGCCCAGATCCTTGAACCCGACCTGATCACTGAGCACCGCATGGGTGCCGACGACGATCTCGAACGAGCCGTCCTTCAGCCCCGCCCGCGTCTCGGCCGCATCCTTTGCCGTCACCATCCGCGACAGGTGCCGCACCTTGACCGGCCAGCCGGCGAACCGCTCGCTGAAGGTCTTGAAATGCTGCCGCGCCAGCAGGGTGGTCGGACAGACGATGGCCACCTGCTGCCCGCTCATGGCCACGACGAAGGCGGCCCGTAGCGCCACCTCGGTCTTGCCGAAGCCGACGTCGCCGCAGATCAGGCGATCCATCGGCGTGCCCTTGCCGAGGTCTTCCAGCACGTCGCCGATGGCGTTCAGCTGGTCGTCCGTTTCCTCATAGGGGAAGCGGGCACAGAACTCGTCGAACAGCCCTTGCGGCGGCGTAATCGGGTCGGAAGATCGCAGCGAACGCTTGGCCGCGAGCGCGATCAGCCCCTCGGCCATGTCGCGCAGGCGGGCCCTGGCCTTGGCCTTGCGCGCCTGCCAGCCCGCCCCGCCCAGCCGGTCCAGCTGCGCCCCGTCGGTCTCCGAGCCATAGCGGGTCAGCAGGTCGATGTTCTCGACCGGCAGATACAGTTTGCTGTCGCCGGCATAGAGCAGCTCCAGACAGTCGTGCGGCGCCTGCTGGATCTCCAGCGTCTTCAGCCCCTCATAGCGTCCGATCCCGTGATCCAGGTGAACCACCAGATCGCCGGTCGTCAGGGCCGAGGCCTCGGCCAGGAAGTTGGACGCCCGCCGCTTCTTCTTCGGCCGTGCCAGCCGGTCGCCCAGCATGTCGGTCTCGGAGATGACGGCGATGGCATCGGTCTCGAACCCGTGCTCGACCGGCAGGACGCCGCGCAGATAGATGTCCTTCGGTGCCGCCTGGACATCGGCCCAGTTGCGCACTGCCACCACATGTTCCAGCCCGTGATCCGACAGCATGGCCGCCAGTCGCTCGGACGAGCCCTCGCTCCACGAGGCGAACAGCACCCGCTTGCCCGCCGCCTTCAACGTCTCGGCGTGACGCGCCACCGCCTCGAACAGATTGACGCTGTCCTGCGCCCGCTCGGCGGAGAAACTGCGCCCCAGCCGCCCGCCAGCATCCTCACCCGGGCCGTGGAAGGGCGACAGACGCCGCACCCAGCGGCCGGCCAGGGCACTGTTCCAGTCGCCCTCGCCCAGATACAGCCGCTCCGGCGGCAGGGCGCGATAGGCCGCCCCACCCTTGCCCATGGCCGCATCCCGCCGCGCCTCATACGCGTCGCGGGTCAGGTTCCAGCGCTCGGCCCGCGCCGCCTCCACCTGATTGTCGAGGAACAGCCGCGCATCGTCCGGCAGATAGTCGAACAGCGTCTCCAGCCGGTCGTAGAGCAGCGGCAGCCAGTGCTCCATGCCCTGCCGTCGGGCACCCTCGCTGATCGCGGCATACAGCGGATCGTCGCCCGCCGCCCCGAACAGTCCCAGATAGCCGGTGCGGAAGCGCGAGATGCTGTCGGGGTCCAGCAGGGCCTCTGACACGGGGGCCAGATGCACCTCACGCCTTTGGCCGGTCGACCGCTGGGTGGCGGGATCGAAGGTACGGATCGACTCCAGCTCCGAGCCGAACATGTCCAGCCGCACCGGCTCCTCGAAGCCCGGCGGGAAGACGTCGATGACGCCCCCACGCACCGCGAACTCGCCCTTCTCCGACACGGTCGAGGCCCGCATATAGCCGTTGGCCGCGAAATACCGCTCCAGCGCCGCCGTCTCGAGATCGAGTCCGACCGTGGTCTGGAACCCGGCCCCGTTGGTCACTTCACGCGGCGGCGTGCGCTGCGCCGCTGCGCTGACGGTGGTCACCACCAGCATCGGCGTGCGGTCGCCCGGTGCCCGCTGCGCCAGCCGCGTCAGGGCCGCCATCCGCTCCGCCGAAACCGAGGACGTGGGGCTCAGCCGGTCATAGGGCAGGCAGTCCCAGGCCGGGAACTCGACCACCTCGACGCCCTCGGCGAAGAAGCCGAAGGCCTGAACGAACTCGCCCATCCGGGCATAGTCCCGCGCCACGAACAGCCCGACGCCGCCCCCGGCCTTCAGCCGTTCGGCCACGACCAGGGCATCGAGCCCCTCGGGCGCTCCGCCCAGGTCCTGTTCGTTACGTTGCGGACCCGATCCATCCATCAACCGGCACCCTCGGCCACGGCCGATGCCACATGATCGCCCATGAAGACGCGGATCTTCGCCATCACCGCGGTCTCATGCACCTCCGGCGTCGGCTCGGTGCCGATGATCCAGGCATAGAGGCGGTGATCGTCGTCCTCGGACAGCAGGTGTTCCAGGCAGTCCAGTTCGCCCTCGTCGAGCGTCGGCCCGACCTGGTCCACGAACGGACCCAGCACCAGGTCCGCTTCACGGAATCCTCGCCGCCAGGCCCGGAAGGTGATCCGGCCGAGTCGTTGCTTCAGGCGTGCGTCAATATCGGCCACAAGGTTCCTTGCCCGGTCCGTCTGTAATCAGGACGGGTCAGATAGCGTTCCACCGATCGTTTCGCCAGCTATGCTGTCGATCCATGCGGCCGCAGATTCTCTTTCCCCTGTTCGCGGAGGTTTCCAGCCTGAAGGGCGTGGGGCCGAAGATCCTGCCGCTTGTCCAGAAACTGGCCGGGCCACTGGTCCGCGACCTGGCCTTCCTGTCCCCGTCGGGCCTGATCATGCGCCAGCCGATGACGGCGGCCAATGCGATCGAGGGACAGGTCGGCATCTTCGAGATCGTCATCGACCGGTTGATTGTGCCCGGCAAGCCGGGCGTCCCGATCAAGGTCCGGGCCTCAGACGACACCGGCTTTGTCCACATGATCTGGTTCGGCGGATCGGCCCAGCACATCGACCGCCTGCTGCCCAAGGGGCAGAAACGGCTGGTCTCCGGCAAGGTCGAACGCTTCAACGCCGAGGTCCAGATCGTCCACCCGGACATCTTCACCCCCGAGCAGGCCGGCGAGATCGCCGCCATCGAGCCGGTCTATCCCGCCACCGCCGGCCTGTCGTCGCGCGTGGTCCGCAAGCTTGTCCAGACCGCCCTCACCCATGTGCCCGAACTGCCGGAGTGGCAGGACCCGGCCTGGCTGGCGAAGACCCGCTGGCCCGGCTGGCGCGCCGCGCTCGAGGCGCTTCACGCGCCGACCTGCGAGCCCGAACTGGAACCCGACGCCCCGGCCCGGCAGCGGCTGGCCTATGACGAGCTTCTGGCCCACCAGCTGGCGCTGGCCCGCCGTCGCCGGGCGCGTCAGATCACCCCGGGCCCCCGCATCGCCCCCGGCGAGGCCTCTGCCCGGCTGCTGGCTGCCCTCGGCTTCGACCTGACCGGAGCCCAGCGGCAGGCCGTCGCCGAGATCCGCCGCGACCTTGCCTCGGGCGAACAGATGGGCCGGTTGCTGCAGGGCGACGTCGGATCGGGCAAGACCGCGGTCGCCGCCCTCGCCCTGGCCGACACCGCCGCCTCCGGCTTCCAGGCCGCCCTGATGGCCCCTACGGAAATCCTCGCCCGCCAGCACTGGCAGCGGCTGGCCCCCATGCTTGAGGCCGCCGGTGCCCCGACCATCCTCCTGACCGGCCGCGATACCCCGGCCGAGCGCCGCACCCGGCTCGCCGCCCTGGCCTCGGGCGAGGCGAAGGTCGCCATCGGCACCCATGCCCTGTTCCAGGACGCCGTCCGCTTCGACCGGCTGGCGCTGGCCGTCATCGACGAACAGCACCGGTTCGGCGTCAATGAGCGCCAGCGGCTGCAGGCCAAGGGCGACCCCCGCACCGGCGGAGTCCATCTGCTGACCATGTCGGCCACGCCCATCCCGCGCACCCTCGAGTTGACCCAGTACGGCGAACTCGAGGTCTCGCGCCTGCACGAAAAGCCGCCGGGCCGCACGCCGATCACCACCGCCGTCCTCCCGCTGACCCGAATCGGCGAGGTGGCGAAGCGTCTGAAGGCGGCCATCGACAGCGGAGCCCAGGCCTACTGGATCTGCCCCCTGGTGGCCGAGAGCGAGACCGTCGACCTCGCCGCCGCCGAGGCCCGGGCCGCCGACCTGCGCCGCATCCTCAAGGTCGAGGTCGGCCTCGCCCACGGGCAGATGCCGGGGGCCGAGCGCGAGGCCGTCATGACCGACTTCGCCGATGGTCGCATCCCCCTGCTGGTCGCCACCACCGTGGTCGAGGTCGGGGTCGATGTGCCCAATGCCACCATCATGGTCATCGAACACGCCGACCGCTTCGGCCTGGCCCAGCTGCACCAGCTCCGCGGCCGGGTCGGGCGCGGGGCCAAGGCGAGTGCCTGTATCCTGCTGTACGGCGGCGGGGACGACGGGCTCGGCGAGACGGCCCGCCTTCGGCTTGAGACCCTGCGCCGCACCGAGGACGGCTTCGAGATCGCCGAGGAGGATTTCCGCCTGCGTGGCGGCGGCGATCCCCTGGGCCTGAAGCAGAGCGGCTTCCCCGCCTACCGCTTCGCCGACCCGATCCGGCACCGGTCACTGCTGCTGGCTGCGGCCGACGATGCCCGGCTTGTGCTGGGCCGCGATCCCGACCTCACCTCGCCGCGCGGCGAGGCAATCAGGGTGCTGGAAGCCCTGTTCGACTGGCGCAACGACCGGCCGGGTATCGACTAGGCCGAACGACCCGCCTGCCAGACCGCAATCCGGGCCTGAACGTCTGCTTCAATATCACCATAGAACAGATTGTAAGGCCGTGATTTTCTGCGATCTGCCCAGTTGCCCGTCTCGCGGAAGGACTCCGTCGTCAGCTCGGTGTGACGCAGCAGTCCGCCGCGGCATTGGGTGGCAATTTCACGGGCCATCAGGGCGGGGCGGACACCCCATTCCAGCCCTGTCGCATTGGTCGCCCCATGGTGCATCCGCGCCTCGACCGGAGTCGTGTCGGTCGATCCGGTGACGGGATTGACGCACAAGGCCTCCCGCCCCGCGAGGTCGACCAGACGCCCCCGATCGTCCCAGACCAGGGCCCGCCTGAGCCGCCGTTGCCCTGCCCCGTCATTGCCCTCGCTGACCGGCGACCAGGCGACGATACAGCCCGCCTGGGCCTGGCTCTCGCAGGCCGGCACCCCGGTGGTCAAACCATCCAGGGCCACCACCACATCCATCAGATAGACCGCGACCAGACGCCCGCGAAGCTCAGGATCATCCGTCACCCGTTCGCGCACCAGACGCCCGACCAGATCGCCGCCCTGCTCCACCCCTGCCAGCACGATCGGCCCGTCCGGGTGTCTCGCGATCCAGACGTCGAAGGCGGCGGCGATGTCGCGCCAGGCGAAGGCCCGGGCCTCGCGCGCATCTTCGCGCAGCGTCAGCCGGGTGTAGAGGCTGCTCTGGCGATAGCGCGGGGCGCTGATCGCCCCGGCCCGCGCAAAGGGGCCGGCATAGTTCGGCAGCACCACCCGCCGCAGCCAGGCGTCGGCGGCCGGATCGCCGATGGGGCCGTTCCACTCGCGACCGCCGTCAAAGGTGGTCGAATGGACGAAGAAGATCGACGCCGGGCCCGAGTCCGCCACGCGCGCATCACGCAGCGCCCAGGCCGTCGGCAGGGCATAGTCGGGGGCCGGCGGCGGCGTGTAGGTCTGGAACGGCACCTGCGGGTCCAGACTGGCCCGGAGAATATCCCCCCGCCAGATCGCCACCGCCGTGACCAGCAACAGCACGATGGCCAGGCCGGTCCAGCCGACCCACTGGCGCAGGCTCATCCGGCCAATCGTCATCGATACGGATCCGCGGTCGCCAGGAAGTCCTGCACATAGCGCCGGACCCCCTCCTCCAGCGGCGTGGACTGGCCCTGGAAGCCTGCGGCCCGTACACGCTCCATCCGGGCCTCGGTGAAATACTGGTATTTGTCGCGGATGCTTTCCGGGGTGTCGACATATTCAACCCGGGGCGTCTTGCCGGCGGCCGCGAAGGTGGCATGGGCCAGGTCGAGGAAGGACCGTGCCTGTCCGGAACCGGCATTGAACACGCCAGAGACGTGCGGCGCGTCGAGCAACCATTCGACGATATCGACCACGTCCTCGACGAAAACGAAGTCGCGCATCTGGCCGCCGTCGGCATAGGCCGGGTTGTGTGAGCGGAACAGGGTGACCGGCTCGTCGGCCGAAACCTTTGGCCAGATCTGGGCCACGACCGACTTCATCCCGCCCTTGTGGCCCTCGTTCGGGCCGTAGACGTTGAAGAATTTCAGCCCGGCCCACTGGCTCGGCGACTGGCCCCGATCCGACTGCCGTGCCGCATACTGGTCAAACAGCATTTTCGAATAACCGTAGGCATTTAGCGGACGAAGCGCACTCAATGCCTCAAGACTGTCGTCATCCTCAAACCCGGCCTCGCCGTCGCCGTAGGTGGCCGCCGAGGAGGCGTAGATCATCCGTGCGTCACGCAGGGCGCACCAGTCCCAGATGTCCCGCGACAGGCTGAAATTGGTGCGCAGGATCAGGTCGGCATCCGGCTCGGTGGTCGATGAAATCGCCCCCATATGCACCACAGCCTCGATCGACTCCGCGTGCCGCTCCAGCTGTTCGAACAGCTCCTCGGGCTGCCAGAAGTCGGCGATCGGGTGTTTGGCGAGGTTGCGCCATTTGCCAAGGGCCGCGTCCTCAAGCCGGTCGCAGACCACCACGTCGCGCCGGTCCTCCGCACACAGCCGGGCGACGATGTTGGAGCCGATGAAGCCCGCGCCGCCCGTGACCACGATCATGCGCCGGCTCATGTTTCGTCCTTCATCTTCTCGATCGTCTTCGTCGTCGAATAGCCGTCCTCGAAGGTGGCCAGCCTGACCTCCCCGCCCCAGCTCTCGACCAGGTCACCGCCGACCACACCCTCGCGGGTATAGTCCGCCCCCTTGATCAGCACATCCGGCCGCAGCCGTTCGATCAGGGCGATGGGGGTCGGATCATCGAAGGCCGTCACCCGGTCCACGGACTGCAGGCCGCCGATGACCACCGCCCGGCTGTCCAGATCATTGATCGGCCGCCCCTCGCCCTTGAGACGGCGCACCGACGCATCGGTGTTCAGAGCCACCACCAGCCGGTCGCACCAGCCGCGCGCCTGGGCCAGATAGGCCACGTGGCCGCGATGCAGGATGTCGAAACAGCCGTTGGTGAAGCCGACCTTCAGCCCCTGCCGCTTCCAGCCCTCGACCACATTCGCCAGTTCCTCCAACGGCATCACCTTGGCGTGGGCGCCGGCGGCGTGCTGGCTCATCTCGGCATCGATCAGCTCCGCCGGGCTCACCACCGCCGTGCCCGCCTTGCCGACCACCACGCCCGAGGCGAGGATGGCGAACTCGACCGCCGTCTCAAGCGACGCCCCGGCACCCAGCGCCAGACCCAGGGCCGCCAGGCCGGTGTCACCCGCACCCGAGACGTCAAACACCTCGCGCGCCCGGCCGGGGAAATGCCGCACCGGTCCGCCACGCCGCATCAGGCTCATGCCCTTGCCCGCGCGGGTGACCACCACGGCCCTGACCGTCGTGGCCTGCAACAGGGCCTTCAGCGCGGCCTCGACCTCGGCGTCGGTCTCGACCGGCAGGCCCGTGGCCCCGGCCAGTTCGCTGGCATTGGGCTTGATCAGATCGACCGCGCCATAGCGGGCGAAGTCCCGGCCCTTGGGGTCCACCACCACCGGCGCGCCCGTCTTCTGCGCCGCCGCCAGCGCCTGGGCGATCACAGAATCGCTCACGACACCCTTGGCGTAATCCGACAATAAATAGACAGAAGCACCTGTGAAAGCGTCACTTTCCTGACCCATCAGGGCCGCAGCCTCCTCGTCGAGCCGCAGCAGTTGCTGCCCGGCGGCGACGAAGCGCGTCTTGACGATGGTGGCCACTCCGGCGCGGCGTTCGATCGAGTCCTCGATGCCCGGTTCGGCAGCGATCAGCGCCGCCAGTTCGTCACCGGCCACGTCCTGACCGGCCACCGCCCCCAGCCGCGCCACGCCCCCGAGGGCCGCGACATTGCGCGCCACATTGCCGACGCCGCCGGGCATGGCCGTCATCCGGCGCGTGCGAAGGATCGGGATCGGCGCTTCCGGCGAAATCCGGCTGACCTCGCCATAGACATAGCGGTCCAGCATCAGGTCGCCGACGCAGGCGACCTTCAGGCCCCGCACCCGCTCCAGCAGCGCCTGCAATTGTCCGAGATCGAGCGTCCGTTCAGCCATCTCCTTGGCCTATCGGATTCAGGCGGCTTTCGCCATCCGCGCCTTGGTCAGGTCGTCATAGGCGATCAGATCGGCGGCCAGGGCCTCGAACTGGTCCAGCGGCACCATGTTCGGCCCGTCCGACGGCGCATTGTCGGGGTCCTGGTGGGTTTCCATGAAGACGGCGTCCACGCCCACGGCCACGGCGGCCCGCGCCAGCACTGGCACAAACTCCCGCTGCCCGCCCGAGGAGGTCCCCTGCCCGCCAGGCTGCTGCACCGAGTGAGTCGCGTCGAACACCACCGGACAGCCAATCTCGCGCAGGATCGGCAGGGCCCGCATATCCGACACCAGTGTATTGTAGCCGAAGCTGGCCCCGCGCTCGCAGGCCATGACATTCGGATTACCCGCGCCGACCACCTTGGCGATGACGTTCTTCATGTCCCAGGGGGCCAGGAACTGGCCCTTCTTGATATTGATCGCCTTGCCGGTCGCGGCCGCGGCCAGCAGCAGATCGGTCTGGCGCGACAGGAAGGCCGGGATCTGCAGCACATCCACCACCTCGGCGGCGATGCGGCAATGCTCCTCGGTGTGGACATCGGTCAGAACCGGCAGGCCCGTAACCTCGCGGATTTCGGCGAAGATGGGCAGGGAGCCCTCCAGACCGAATCCGCGGGCGGCCGTCGCCGAGGTGCGGTTGGCCTTGTCGAAACTGGTCTTGTAGATCACGCCGACATTCAGCCGCTCACCGATCTCCTTCAGCGCATGGGCCATCTCCAGCGCGTGCTGGCGGCTTTCCAGCTGGCAAGGCCCGGCAATGAAGACGATCCGCTGTCCGCCGCCGATGGAAACCGGCCGCTTAAGGCCCTGCGAGATATCGATAACAGCGTTCGGCTTGGACAAGGCGGAATTCCCGGATTTGCGGCTTGGCGGCGCGCGGTCGATGCCGCACTCATGCGGCGATCAGGTGGCGTCGGACGTTGAGGTTCGCAAGCTATCACGGAGCCCGACCGCATGACCACCAAGGCCGACGACTCTCCCGTGATCCTGTGGTTCCGCCGCGACCTTCGACTGGCAGACAATCCGGCGCTCGCCCATGCGGTCAAGACGGGCCGCCCGATCCTGCCTGTCTACATCCTCGATCAGGCCTTCGAAATCGGGGCCGCCTCGCTCTGGTGGCTCGACAAATCCTTGCGCGCCCTGGACGCCTCGCTTCAGGCCATTGGCTCGCGCCTGATCCTGCGACGCGGCGACGGCGAGGCCGAACTGCGGCGGCTGATCGACGAGAGCGGGGCCGGCGCCGTGTTCATGAACCGTCGCTTCGAGCCTGAGGCCTTTACCCGCGACGCCGACATTGCCCAGGCGCTCGAGGCAGAGGGTGTGAGCTGCAAGGGCTGGAACGGCACCCTGCTGGCAAGGCCGGGATCGGTGCTCAACGGCTCCGGCCTGCCGTACAAGGTCTTTACCCCCTTCCACCGGGCCCTGCTGGCCACAGCGGTCGCCCCGCCCCCCGGCGCCGGTCCGGACCGACTGACGACGCCGTCGGGGCCAGTCTCCGACGACATCGACTCCTGGGGCCTGCACCCCCACCGGCCCGACTGGTCCGTCGGCTTCGACTGGACACCCGGCGAGGCGGGGGCCGAGGCCGCCCTTGCGACCTTCCTGGCTCGCGGGCTGAAATCCTACAGCGTCAGCCGCGACATTCCCGCCGAACCGGCCACCAGCCGCCTGTCAGCCCATCTGCATTTCGGCGAAATCAGCCCCTGGCGGGCTGTTGCGGCTTCGCGCGACGCTGTCGCCGCCGGCCGCATCCCCGCCGCCGAGGCCGAAAAATTCGTCGCCGAGATAGGCTGGCGGGAATTCTCCGCCCATCTGCTCCACGCCTTTCCGCAGATCACCGACACCGCCTTCCGGCCCGAATACGACGCCATGCCCTGGCGCGACGACCCCGCCGGACTCGAGGCCTGGAAGCGCGGGAAGACCGGCTATCCTGTCGTGGACGCCGGGATGCGCGAGCTCTGGACGACCGGCTTCATGCACAATCGGGTGCGGATGATCGTGGCCTCCTTCCTGGTCAAACACCTGCTGATCGACTGGCGCGAAGGCGAACGGTGGTTCCGGGATACGCTGGTCGATGCCGATCTGGCGTCGAATGTGCAGAATTGGCAGTGGGTCGCTGGATCCGGCGCTGATGCTGCTCCGTATTTCCGAATCTTCAATCCGGTGACCCAGGGACAGAAATTTGATGCAGACGGCCGATATGTCCGCCGATGGGTCCCGGAGCTCCGCGGAGTTCCGGACCGCTGGCTCCACGCGCCCTGGACCGCCCCGGCTGAAGTCCTGCGGGATGCCCGCGTCAGGCTGGGCGGCGAATACCCTCGCCCCATCGTCGAACATGATGTCGCCCGCAAACGGGCGCTCGATGCGCTCGCAACCATCGTCGCGGGTCGCGATGGCCGCGAGGCTTGACGGGGGATCCGTCGACACCCGGCGAGGCCAGCCATGACGTCGGTCACTGCCGGACCTATCGGGACAGCGGCCCGAACCCCACGCGGGTTCACCCTGCTGCTGCGCCTGCTGGCGGCCAATTGGACCTTCGGCCGGCTCACCGTCCTGCTGCCCAACGGCGAGGTCCACCAGCTGGACGGTCCGCAACCCGGGCCCGCGGCCATCTTCGACATCAAGGACTACCGCTTCGCACGCCGTGTCCTGGCTTCCGGCGATATCGGCTTCGCCGAGGGCTATATGGCCGGTGAATGGGAGAGCCCCCAGCTCGCGGCCCTGCTGGAGTCCTTCGCCCACAACTATGACCACATCCGGCGTCTCGCCGACGGCAATCCCCTGATGCAGGCGATCAACTGGCTGTCGCACAAGCGGCGCCGCAACAGCCGCGCGGGCTCGAAGAAGAACATCCACGCCCACTACGACCTCGGCAACGCCTTCTATGCGGCCTGGCTCGATCCGACGATGACCTATTCCTCGGCCCGGTTCACCCGCGCCGGCATGGCGCTCGATACGGCTCAACGCGAGAAATACGCCTCCCTCGCGCGGCTGATGGAGCTCCGGTCCGGCCAGTCGGTCCTCGAGATCGGCTGTGGCTGGGGCGGGTTTGCCGAGTTTGCCGCACGCGAGGTCGGGGCCCGGATCACGGGCATCACCATCTCGCAGGAGCAGTATGACTTCGCCCGGCAGAGGATCTTCAACGCCGGCCTGGCCGAGCAGGTGGACATTCAGCTGATCGACTATCGCGACGTCGAGGGCCGGTTCGACCGCGTCGCCTCCATCGAGATGTTCGAGGCCGTCGGCCAGGAATACTGGCCCACCTATTTCGGCAAGATCCATGACGTCCTGGTGCCCGGCGGCCGGGCCGGCCTGCAGATCATCACGATCGAGGACGCCCTGTTCGACGACTACAATCGCAAGACGGATTTCATCCAGAAATACATTTTCCCCGGCGGCATGCTGCCTTCGGAAGATCGTCTGAAGCCGGTCATCGACCGCATCGGCCTGGGCTGGAGCGCGGTCGAGCGGTTCGGCCAGGACTATGCCGATACGCTCAAACTCTGGGACGAGCGTTTCCAGGCCGCCTGGGGCGACATCCGGCTGATGGGCGGTTTTGACGAACGCTTCCGTCGCCTGTGGCGCTTCTACCTGGCCTATTGCGAGGCCGGCTTCCGCTCGGCCCGCACCGATGTGATCCAGCTGGCGCTCACCCGGGCCTGACGGCACCCAGCGCCTCGCGGCAGGCCTCGGCCTCCTCGACCACCGCCTGTCGCCGCGCTACGTCCCAGCCGTCCAGTGTCCGATAGGGCATGGCCAGACGCACATTGCCGCCCAGCCGGGCCCGGTTCCGCTCCAGAAAGCCCCAGTACAGCCGGTTGAAGGGGCATGCCCCCTCGCCGCTCTTCAGCTTCACATCATACCGACACCCGGCGCAGTAGTTGCTCATCCGGTTGATGTAGGCCCCGGACGCCGCATAGGGCTTGGTCCCCATGATGCCGCCATCTGCAAAGGTCGCCATGCCCCGCGTGTTCGGCATCTCGACCCACTCATAGGCGTCGGCATAGACGGCCAGATACCAGTCATCGACGGCATCCGGGTGGACCCCCAGCAGCATGGCCAGATTGCCGGTGACCATCAGCCGCTGGATGTGATGGGCATAGGCATGGTCGCGGGTCGAGCGCACCGCGTCAGCGACGCAAGCCATATCCGTCTCGCCGGACCAGTAGAACTCCGGCAGGCTCCGGTCGGCATCCAGCGCATTCCGCATGCCGTATTCGGGCATCTTCAGCCAATAGAGGCCGCGCACGAACTCGCGCCAACCGAGGATCTGGCGGATGAACCCCTCCACAGCGTTGAGGGGGGCCCGACCGGCGCGATACTCCGCCTCCGCGCGACGGCAGACCTGCAGCGGGTCGAGCAGACCCAGATTGAGCGAGGTCGACACCAGCCCGTGCCACATCCACGGCTGGCCCGACGCCATGGCGTCCTGCCATGTCCCGAACGACGGCAGGATATCGGCCAGAAAGGCCGCCAGCACCGCCTCGGCCTCCTCCGCCGTGGTCGGCCAGCCGAAGGTCCCGAGAGTACCGAAATGGTCGCCGAACAGCCGTTCGACATCCGCCATCGCCTCCCGCGTCACCGCATCGGGGGTCGTCCGCAGTCGCGGCGGCGGCGTTACACCCCGGGGCAGGCCGGCACGATTGTCCTTGTCGAAATTCCACTCTCCGCCGACCGGATCCGTGCCATCCATCAGCAACCCGGTCTCGCGCCGCATCTCACGATAGAAGAACTCCATCGTCAGCGTCTTCTTGTCCGCAGCCCAGCGGTTGAACCGGTCCAGCGAACAGATGAACCGGTCGTCCGCACGGATATCGACCGGCACCCCGGCCGACCGGGCGAAGGCAGACAGGGCCTCGGCCAGCCGCCATTCGCCGCATGCCGTCATCACCACGCCGCTGAATGTCCGCGATGACAGGGCCCGCTTCAGCTCCCCCGCGATCGAGCCCGTATTCCCCGCCTCATCGATCCGCACATAGCGGACCCTCACACCTCGCCCCTCCAGCCGCGCCGCAAACTGGCGCATGGCGGCGAACACCAGGGCGATCTTCTGCCTGTGGTGCCTCACATAGGTGGCCTCGCCCCACACCTCGGCCATCAGCACAACATCGACCGAGGCATCGAGGCCGCGCAGGGCCGACAGCCCGTCGGAAAGCTGGTCGCCCAGCACCAGTCTCAGGCTTCCGCCGGTCGGCATGCTAGGTTGAACCATGACCGACATCGCCCCCTTGATCCCGACCACGGACCTCGCCGCCCGACTCGGCGATCCGTCCCTCAGACTCCTCGACGCCAGCTGGCATCTGGACGGCCGCGACGGCCGGCCGGATTTCGAGGCCGCGCGCCTGTCTGGCGCAGTCTTCTTCGATCTGGAAGCCTCCTCGGATCAAGGGAGCCACTTGCCGCACATGCTGCCGTCGCCGGCCGTCTTCGCGGCGCGGATGGGCGCTCTGGGCATTGCCGACGGAGACAGCATCGTCGTCTATGACACCGTCGGCATCCGCTCCTCGGCCCGGGCCTGGTGGATGTTGCGCACCATGGGCGCGCGGGACGTTCGCGTCCTCGACGGCGGCCTGCCGAAATGGAGGGCGGAGGGGTACCCGGTCGAGTCCGGTCCCGCCTCCCGACCGCTTCCCCGGACCTTCATTCCGTCCGCCCGACCCGAAGGGGTCGCCGACCTCGAGGCCGTCCGGGTCGCCCTCGAGACCGGTGAACAGGTGCTGGACGCCCGCGCCGCCGACCGCTTCACGGGCCGGGCCGCAGAGCCGAGGGCGGGGCTGCGATCCGGCCATATGCCCGGTGCCCTGAACCTGCCCTTCCCCGAGGTCCTGAACCCCGACGGCACGATGAAGCAGGACGAGGCCCTCGCCCAGGCCTTCCGCGCGGCCGGCATCGACCTCGACCGCCCGGTGGTGACCACCTGCGGTTCCGGCGTCACCGCCGCCATCCTCAGCCTCGGCCTCGCCGTGCTGGGCAGGCCGTCGCGTCTCTATGACGGCAGCTGGGCCGAATGGGGCGGTCGGGCAGACACGGCCGTCGTGTCCGCCTGACCGCCCATCCTGCGACCTATTTCGCCGGGGCGACGTCCGGCAGCTTCAGGTCATCCGGCACCACGGCATCGGTCTCGCCGCGCGACACCACCGTCGCCGCCACCAGATCGCCCGTAACGTTCAGGGTGGTCCGGCACATGTCGAGGAAGCGGTCGACGCCGAGGATCAGGCCGATCCCCTCCGCCGGGATCCCGACCATCACGAGGATCAGGGCGATGACCGGCAGCGATCCCGCCGGCACACCCGCCGTGCCGATACCGCCGAGGATACAGACCAGCATGACCACCAGCTGCTGCTGCAGGTTCAGGTCGATGCCGAAAAACTGGGCCAGGAACAGGACCGTAACGCCCTCGAACAGGGCGGTGCCGTTCTGGTTGGCCGTGGCCCCCACGGTCAGCACGAAGCGCGAGATTCGCTTCGGCAGCTTCAGCTTCTCTTCCGCCGCCCGGATGGCGACCGGCAGGGTGGCGTTCGACGACGCGGTCGAGAAGGCCACCACGAAGGGCTCGCGGACGCCATTGGCGAATTTCAACGGGTTCATCCCGCCGAATATCCAGACCAGCAGCGGATAGACGATGAACATGTGGATCGCCATCGCGCCCACCGCCACGCCCGCATAGGCTCCGAGCCTGACCAGCAGGTCCCAGCCGAACACGGCCGACAGGTTGAACATCAGGGCCGCAATCGCGATCGGGGCCAGTTTGATGACCAGGTTGATCAGCTTCATCATGACCTCGAACAGGCCCTGCAGGGTCTGCTGAAGCGCATCCGTGGCCGGCGACTTGGCCATGACCATGCCGATGCCGAAGATCAGGGCGAACACCATCACCGGCAGGATCTGGTTCTCGGCTGCGGCGGTCACCACGTTCGACGGGATCATGTCGAGGAAGAACTGGCCCGCCTCGATCGACTTGGGCGCATTGCCGACAATGGTAGCGGCCCCCTCGGCTCCCTGGGCCAGCAGCTGCTGCGCCAGGATCGGATCGACCCCGTCACCCGGACGGAAATAGTTGACCATGCCCAGGCCGATACCGACGGCGATGGCCGAAACGATGATCGTGAACACCAGGGTCTTGAAGCCCACCCGCCCCAGCGACTTCAGATCGCCCATCTCGGCGACGCCGACCGCCAGCGCCGCGAACAGCAGCGGCAGCACCAGCATGAACAGCAGTTTCAGGAAGATCTGACCCACGGACTTGATGAGGTCCATGACCCAGGGAAGGACCTCCAGGCCCATGATATTGACGTAGAGCCCGCCGCCCATGCCTACGGCAAAGCCCAGCAGCATCCACATATAGAGCGGTATCCCGCCACGTTTGGTCGTTTCCATCTTTCCCCCTGGCGCCTGTCCCGGCGACCTATCGAATCGGCAAGGCGTAGATCAACCCGGCCGGTCTTGCGTTCCATTGTGCGTTAAGGCCACGGGCCAGGTCGAGCGAGGAATCTGTTCCAACGTTCCGGGAGAAGATTTCGCCATAGTTGCCCCCGGCCTCAATGGCCGACTTCGCCCAGTCCCTGCTCAGGCCGAGCATGGGCCCGACGTCGCCCTCGGTGCCGAGCAGGCGCCGCACGGCCGGATTGGGCGAATTCTCGGCCATCTGACCGGCATTGTCGCTGGTCACCCCCAGTTCCTCAGCCAGAATCAGGGCGTTGAGTGTCCAGCGCACGATCGAGGTCCAGACCTCATCGCCCCGTTTGACCGCCGGACCCAGCGGCTCCTTGGAGATGACGTCCGGAAGAATCACGTGTTGCTCCGGATTGGCCATGGTGGTTCGCGCCGCCGCCAGGGCGGAGATATCCGCGCTGAGCGCATCGCAATCTTCCCTCGCATAGGCCGCGCGGGACGCTTCCTCATTGGCTCCGGGCACGGGGGTGTAATCCAGGGCCCGCGCGCGGAACCAGTCCGCAACGTTCAATTCGGTGGTCGAGGCGCGCTGCACGCACACACGTGCACCATTCAGTTCAGCGGCTGTGGCCAGGTCCAGTGTCCGGCGCACCAGAAAGCCCTGGCCGTCATAATAGTTGATACCGGCGAACCGCACGCCTTCCCGCGCCTCCCGGGTCAGGGTCCAGGATGTCGAGCGCCACAGGACATCGACCCGGCCACTCCGCAGGCCTTCGAACCGCTGGCTCGCGGTCAGGGGCACGAACCGGACGGCATCGGCATTGCCCAGAACCGCCGCTGCCAGGGCCCGGCAGAAGTCGGCATCGAAGCCGCGCCATTCGCCGCGATTGTCCGTGTAGGCGAAACCGACCAGTCCCTCGTGGACACCGCAGTTCAAACGGCCGCGCCGCTTGATGGCGGCAAGGGTGGGGCTGGCGAAATCGGGGGCGGCAGTCTGGGTCTGGGCCACCGGGTCCGGACCGTCATCGGCCTCAACCGAACGATCCGCGCGACCACAGGCGGCGACAGTCAGGGCGAGGGCCGTCGCCAGCGCCATGGCGACGCCGTTCGCTGTCCTTCCCCTCAAGGCATTTGCCCGCATCCGCGCCTCGCCGAAAATCGTCAGACCTTGCGCCCCGCCTGCTTTAGAGGCCTTTGGAGGCTGAACCGCAACCCTCCGTTCCGGCGCGCATGACCGAACAGACCGACCGCACCCGCCTGATCGCCTCCGCCACCCGCCGCGGACGGGGTCGCCGCCCGGTGGCCCCACCGATCGAGCGCGGCTCAACCCTGCTCAACGACACCCCCGAAGCGATGCGCGATGAGACCCCGGGTCCGGTCTATGGGATCGAGGACCTGTCCGCCGCCCGGGAACTGCGAACCCTTATCTGCGACCTCGAACGGGCAAACGACGCCTGGCTGGTCCCATCAGGCCTCGCCGCCGTCACCGTGCCGCTGACCGCCCTCCTCGGTCCCGGCGACGAGGTGCTGACCACAGACGCCCTCTACGGCCCCAGCCGCCGCTTCCTGAAACGTCACCTGGGCGCGCGCGGGATCACAACCGCCTTCCATGACGCCGGGGCGACGACCGGGGACATCCTCACAGCGATCACGGACCGCACCCGCCTGCTGATGATCGAATCGCCGTCATCCCTCACCTTCGAGATGGTCGACGTCCCTTCCCTCGCCGCCGCCTGCCGGGCGCGGGGCGTCCTGACGGTGATGGACAACACCTGGGCCGCCGGCTTCGCCTTCCGGCCGCTGACCCAGGGTGTCGACGTCAGCGTCCAGGCCGTGACCAAATATGTGTCCGGCCACTCCGACCTCCTGATGGGGTCCATCGCCGTCGCCGGGCCGAAGGTCGGACGGGCCATTGCCGAAACGCTGGAAGATCTCGGTTGGCGGGTCTCGCCGGACGACGCCTGGCTGGCCCTGCGCGGCCTGCGCACCCTGCCCCTGCGCTATCAGGAACAGGCCCGTTCGGCCCGGATCGTGGCCGACTGGCTGGCAGCCCGGCCCGAGGTCGCCGACATCCTCTACCCCGCCCTGCCCGGCGCGGCCGGCCACGATCTGTGGACCCGCGACTATACCGGTGCCGCCTCCCTGTTCGGCGTGGTCATGCGGGGCGGTGATGAAGCCGCCGCCCATGCCCTGATGTCGGCCCTCGAGCTGTTCGGCCTCGGCTTTTCCTGGGGCGGGTTCGAAAGCCTGCTTACCCATGAGACCGGCCAGCTGGCGGGCCGCCGGTCACCGCCCGCGCTGGCGGGACAACTCCTCCGCCTGCACATCGGCCTCGAGGACCCGCAAGACCTGATCGCCGATCTCGAAGGCGGGCTGGCGGCCTGGAGTGCCGCGGTCAGCTGACGGAAGCGGAACCGCCGGACGGCAACCGCATCACGATCACGCCCGCCAGCAGCGGCGCGGCGACGGCTGCAACCTGCATCCACAGCGGATGCGGAATCATCATGATGTTGGCGATGCCACCGAGCAGGATCAGGCCGGCGATGACCCAGCCGGCCCAGCCCTTGCCTGACAGCCGCCGCGCCAGCCAGCCACCGGCGAGGGTCGCGACGAACCAGCCGAACACCACCCAAGCCTTGGCCGCCAGCGGTGCTGAGGCGACCATCTGCTTCAGGTCTTCGGGATCGCCGGGGTCGAGCCCGGTGGGTGGCGGCATGGCCGCATGGCCGGCCATTTCCAGTCCGATCAGGACCGCAAAAGCCAGCAGGACGCCGGCGATGATACCCAGAACCGTTCTCAGCATAGCCTGTCCCCTCCAGACCCTGTCGGGAGAACTTAACGGCCGGCTGCCCGTCCCGGCAATCCCGTGAAGCCATGGCGCGCCCAGCAGGACTCGAACCTGCAACATCCCGCTTAGAAGGCGGGTGCTCTATCCGGTTGAGCTATGGGCGCCTGGAACCACGTGGCTCAACTAGCGCGAAGCGCGGCAGGCGCAAACAGACCTCAGTGCGTCCAGGAAACCTTGCGGTTGGTGGCAAAGTTGTCGGCATAGGCCTTGAGGATCAGCGGCGGGTCCTGCGGCTCATGCAGGCGGAACGGGATGCCGTGACGCTCGGCATAGGCCACGGCCTCCTCCGCCGAATCGAAGCTCAGACGCACCTGGCCATTCATGTCGCTGGAACTGGTCCAGCCCATCAGCGGATCGATGGTGCGCGCCGAGGCCGGCTCGAACTCCAGCCGCCAGCCTCTGGACGAGGCCTTGCCGGACTGCATCGCGGTCTTTGCGGGGCGATAGATGCGGGCGAGCATGGCCAATTCCTCGAGACGACAGCGGGCGAACCCGCGCACCGCCCAGTTACCGCGAGGCCGGCGCAAGGTCCAGCACTGCGCTTGGTCTCGCCGCACCCTGGGCATATGAAGGACAAAACAGACAGGAAACGCGCCATGAGTCGCCACCGCAGCCGGACCCTCGGCGAACGCACCCTCGCGCCCGAGACCCTTATGATGGGCTACGGCTATGACCCGACCCTGTCCGAAGGCTCGATCAAGGCCCCGATCTTCCAGACCTCAACCTTCGTCTTCAAATCAGCCGAGGACGGCAAACGGTTTTTCGAGGTGGCCTACGGCCTGCGCCAGAAAGACCCCGACGAGGCCCTTGGGCTGATCTATTCCCGGATCAACAACCCAAATCTGGAAATCCTCGAGGACCGGCTCGCCGTCTGGGACGCCGCCGACAAGGCCCTCGTCTTCTCGAGCGGCATGGCGGCGATCTCGACGACCATGATGGCCCTCAGCCGCCCCGGCGACATCGTGGTCTATACCGCGCCGGCCTATGGCGGCACCGAATATCTCTTCGACCGGATTTTGCCACGCATGGGCGTCCAGACCGTGAGTGTCGCCGACTGCGATGACGGCGAGGCCCTGACCGCCGCAATCCGTGCCGCATCGGAACGCGCCGTAACCTCCGGGGGCCGGCTGGCGGCGGTCTATGTCGAGACTCCGGCCAATCCTACCAACCAGCTGATCGACCTCGAAGCGGCCGCCGCCGCCATCCGCGACCTTGGCTTGGCTGAGCCGCCGCTGCTGGTGGTCGACAACACCTTCCTCGGTCCCCTGTGGCAGAAACCCCTGCAGCACGGTGCCGATCTGGTCCTGTACTCGCTGACGAAATACGTCGGTGGCCATTCTGACCTGATCGCCGGTGCCTGCCTCGGCCGGGCCGACCTGATGGCCCGGGTCGGGGAGATGCGCACCATCTGCGGCACCATCACCGATCCGCACACCGCCTGGCTGCTGATGCGCAGCCTCGAGACCCTGCACATCCGGATGGAGCGCTCCCAGGCCAATGCCACAACCCTGGTGAACCGCCTGCGCGGTCATCCGGGGATTGAGTCCGTGCTCGACGCCGGCGGTGCCGAGGCTTCGCCCGGCCAGCAGGCCCTGTTCGCGCGCCAGTGTACCGGGGCCGGCTCGACCTTCTCCCTCCGCCTCAAGGGCGGCGAGGCCGAAGCCTTCCGCATGCTCAACGCCCTGCGGCTTTTCAAACTGGCGGTCAGCCTCGGCGGCACCGAAAGTCTGGTTTCCCACCCCTCCAGCACCACCCATTCGGATTACAGCCCGGAGGCCAAGGCCCGTTGCGGGATCGGCGACAACCTCGTGCGGCTGTCCGTCGGGATCGAAAATGTCGACGACCTCCACGCCGACCTGATGCAGGCGCTGGCGACGATTTGACGCCGGGAGATATTGCGTTGGAGCAATAGCCCGCGGGCCGGTCGGTGACAGTCTGATCACCAATGCCGACTGAAGGGTCGCCGATGACCGTCGACCTGCTCTCCGCCCCCCGCGCCAACGCCCCCTACAGTCGCCTGTCGATCGCACTGCACTGGCTGATGCTGGTCCTGCTCGTGGCCGTCTACGCCTGTATCGAGCTTCGGGAATCCTATCCCCGCGGCAGCGTCATCCGCGAGGGACTGAAGACCTGGCATTTCATGCTGGGGCTGTCGGTTTTCGTCCTGGTCTGGGTCCGACTGATTGCGCGCTGGCGCAGGCCGCTTCTCGGGCCCGAACCCGGCTGGACCCGCTGGCCGGCGGCGGCCGGGCATCTGGCGCTCTACGGCCTGATGATCGCCATGCCGCTGCTGGGCTGGCTGGCTCTCAGCGCCGACGGCAAGGACATTCCCCTATTCGGACTCAGCCTGCCGCCGCTCGTGGCCCCGGACAAGGGTCTCACCGAACAGGTCGAGGCGCTGCACGTTACCATCGGCGTGGCCGGCTACTGGTTGATCGGTCTGCATGCCGCCGCCGCCCTGTTTCACCAATATGTCCTCAAGGACGGAACCTTGCGGCGTATGCTGCCCTTCGCTCGCTGACGGCGGCTGTGTCGCCGTCACATCGGCAACGAGCAGGAGAACGACGATGAGCCGTCTCGAACGTCACCCCGAGCGTCATCTGGTCGCCCGCATCGGCTGGCTGCGCGCCGCTGTTCTGGGGGCCAATGACGGCCTGGTCTCGACGGCCAGCCTGGTGGTCGGCGTGGCTGCGGCCGAGGCGTCACGCAGTGGCGTGCTGATCGCCGGCGTCGCCGGACTGGTGGCCGGTGCAATGTCGATGGCGGCCGGCGAATACGTCTCGGTCAGCTCCCAGTCCGATACGGAGAAGGCCGACCTCGCCCGCGAAACGGCAGAACTCGCCGCCGACCCCGAAGCCGAGGTCGATGAACTGGCGGCCATCTACGCCGCCCGGGGCGTCGAACCGGCCCTGGCGCGGCAGGTCGCAGAACAGCTGATGACCAAGGATGCCCTCGGTGCCCATGCGCGGGATGAGCTGGGCATTTCGGACTTCACGACGGCCCGGCCGGTGCAGGCCGCCCTGACGTCTGCCCTGACCTTCGCCGCCGGCGCAGCCCCGCCCCTGATCGTCGTCCTCCTGGCTCCACTGGACGGGTTGATGATCTGGGTCAGCGCCATTGCCCTGGTCGGCCTGATGGGGCTCGGGGCCCTCGGTGCGACGGCGGGCGGTGCCAATGTGCCGCGCTCGGTGCTCAGGGTGGCCTTCTGGGGCGTCGTCGCCCTGGCCGCCACGGCCGGAATCGGTCGCCTGTTCGGGACGGTGATCTAGGAGGCGAATTGGTCGGAGTGAGAGGATTCGAACCTCCGACCCTCTGGTCCCAAACCAGATGCGCTACCAGGCTGCGCTACACTCCGGCGGCGGGATTTGACACACTCGACGCCGCGCCGCAACGCGCCGTTTGACTATTCGGCGAAGAAGGGGTGGCTGACCTTGTCACCCGGTCGGGCACCAATCTCGTCCGCGCGGCCGGCCCGCAGCTCCAGCACGCCGCTGGCCGGTCCGTTGGACGGGATAATCGCGTCGGAATTCGGCGTCGCATTCTTCGCGATCGATACGATCCGGCCGCGCGGATCGATGTAGATGATGTCCAGGGGGCTGGGCGTGTTGCGCATCCAGAAGCCACGCTCGGCCACATCGGGGAACTGGAACAGCATACCGCGGTCGTCCGCGAGGGGTTCGCGTTCCATCAGGCCGCGCTGACGCTCGGCGTCGTCGTCGGCGATCTCGACCATGAAACGGTGCTCGCCGCTGGCGGTGGTTACGGTCAGGGGCTCGAGCGGGTCGCCCTTGGCATCGCGCGGGGCCCCCGCCCCGGCGCAGGCCGAGAGCAGCACCAGGCCTGACAGGGCGCCAAGGAGTCCACGACGGTTCAACATTACCAATCCACCCTCACGGGGGCGGATGGGTCATCCGCCCGGTCTGATTTCCGCGACCACCAGTCCCTTGGGACCCTCGGCGAAGCGCACCGCGACGGTCTCGCCGGGCAACAGGTCATCCAGCCCGCAGCGGCGCAACGTCTCGACATGGACGAAGATATCCCCTGGTTCGCCGTCGCGCACCACGAAACCGTAGCCCTTGGTCCGATTGAACCATTTGACGACCGCGGCCTCCATCGGCGCGCCGGACGAAAATCCATCGGGTGCCTGTCCATCGCGGGCCGTCTGGCGCAGACCTTCATAGCCGGTGCGACGCGGTGCCACGACCTGTTCGGGGTCGCCTTCGCCGATGTCATGAACCTCGGTGACCTGCCAGCCCTTGGGCCGTCGGGCGCAGTCGCAGCTGATCGGGGCTCCCTCGGCCGCGATATCCCGCCCGACATCACGCAGGCTGGAGATGTGCAGCAGCACATCCTTCATTTCGGTCAGGGTCGGGTCGTCCGGCACGATGAAGCCGTATCCCTTGCCGGGATCGAACCATTTCACCCGGCCCGCGATCCGGACCGTTGCGACTGTCTCAACGCCCTCGTAGTCCGACACTGCCTTCCCCCTGCCCGCAAACGGAGCGGACGGACTTTATTTAACACGGTTCTGTGAAGCCCGGAAAAGCGAAAAACGTCGGTTTCGGTACAAAAAGAACATGTTTCGCCTCTTCTTCCCTGTGCGCCTCGTCCGGGGAACAGACGAATCTTCTGCAACGGCGCGGTTTGCCGGCAGGGATTGGCGGTCCGGTCCAGCGCCGGACGCCGGCCGGCAAGGTGCCGACTCCGGATCCCGGCGTTGTCCCGGACCGGCAGAAAGGGCGTCGTGACGGGATTCACCTTTGGCGGCCGGGGTGACCGATCCTGCGGTCAACCGGATCGCCTTCGTCCGGACCACGGGCGAATGTGTGCGGCAAGGCCGGGCCCGGGCGGCCCCGTCTCACACACGATCAGCGATGTCGGGGGAAGGCTCCGCGTGGCAGTCCCTAGGGGAAGGTCCCCTACACGTCTAGGCCGGCTAGGCCAGCACTGATTGTCCCTAGTTTTCAATGTATAAGCAGGATAGGTGTGTAACCAATCGTAGAAAAAAACGTAGAAATCGCGCCCCACTGGCGCTTGCGAGTGACCGATGGCCTTCCGAAAATCTCGCGCGACACGGGCCTTGAACCGAGGTGTGCACCCCCGCCCGGACGGTAAACTCCAGGCGCACATTCCGATCCCCAGCGATGTCCGGTTCGCCTATGGGCAGGACAAGAGGGTTATCTCCCTAAGGACGAGAGACCCTGACGTCGCCAATCACCGGCACGCGATCGAAGTCGCAAACTACGCGGCTGCCTTTGACCTCCTGCGACGAGGCTCGGCCTCTGGGGAGTTCGAGGCGTTCGCCGTCAAGCTGCATGCTTATCAAACCAAGGAAATCCAGCGGGTCGCGGACGCCCAGATTTCCTCGTCGTCGGACACCGTCAACCCCTACACCTTGCCGGCGATGGGTCGGCGACTGGACACTGATAAGCCGGACGAACTCGCTGCGACGGCAGGTTGGGCTGCAGATTGGTTTTACGCTGAGCGGCTGAAAGTGAAGCCTGACGACCTTCCGGACGAGCTGAGAGCCTCGCTCAACTACCGCCAGGTGCTCCGGGAGTGTGCCGAAGTTCTCAGAGACTCTTGGCGTGCCGGACGAGAAGTCGAAGCGGGCCGCACCGTGTCCCCTCCCCGATACCCCGCCCTAAATGCCAAGCCATTGGAGTCAAACGACGGAAATCGGGCGAACGACGACCGCGCGAAGCTGAGCCTTTCTCGGTATTTCGATGACGTCTACCTGCCCGCTCATGCTGGGGAACTCCGAACGAACACGTTCAAGGTCAAGGTCCAATCCGTGAAGCTGTTCGGTGACCTCGTCGGAGACCCCCCGCTATATCTGCTTTCCAGAGCGCAGCTGTCTGATTTTCAGAGCAGCCTAAAGCTGTTGCCGGATGGCCGATTGATTACCGGACCACTCAAAGACAAATCATTGCGGGAGATCGTCGATCTCCAGAGACGTGGAACCCTCAAGCTCAAGCGCCTTGGGGCCGGCACCATCACGAAGCACGTCGGCAACATCAAGACGATCATCTCGTTCGCGTTGTCTGAAGGTCATGTGAGGCTCAACCCATCCGTGGGCATGCGCAACGTCAAAACCACCGACGCGAACCCTCGTGTGGAGAGGCGCCCATTCAACCGGCGTGAGTTGGAGGCCATCTTCTCCCAGCCGCTCTATGCCGGCTGCAAGGCGGATACGACCGTCGGAGTCTACCGCCCTGGACAGACCCTGATCCGTGACGAACGGTTCTGGATCCCCATGCTCCTCTTTCTGACAGGAGCACGGGCGAGCGAGGTCGCTGGTCTGGAGCGGAGTGAAGTGAAGATCGACGGGGGCGTGGTGCGTATCGTCTTCAAATACACTGCTCTCCGGCGCCTCAAGAACGAGGAGTCAGAACGAGTGATCCCCCTGCACCCTTGGGCATTGGCAATGGGCTTCGAGCGCTACCTTGAGACCTTGCCGGCCGATGCGACGGCCATTTTCCCAGCGGCTGTGGCGGAAGCTTTGGACGAAGAGGGCCTGTTCGACGACGATCGACTCGATGGCACGCCCATCTTCCGCCAGTTTAACCGGACGCTCCTCAAACACGTCGGTCTGGACCGTGACAGCTCAGTTTCGCTGCACTCATTTAGGCACGTTTTCGAGGACGCGATGACGGGGCGCGACATCCCTGACGAAGTGATGTTCCGTTTGACTGGCCGAACGATCAAAAGCAGTCGGGGCGGCTACGCGAGGAACTTACCCGCCGATGAGGAGCGGAGAGCGCAGCGAGCGGATGATTACATGAGGCACGTCGAGCGCATCGATTTTGGCGGGCTAGATCTTTCGCACCTCTACACTTCGCCGGGATAGCGCCTCAGCAGGATTGCGACTGCGAACCCGCCTCGCAATCATCTCGTGACCGCGAGGGCGATTGCGCTGTGAACGGCCGCTGAAAACGCTGGGTCAGCGTTCTTGGTCGCATGGCGCAGCGTCCGGATGACCTCGGCCTCGTTGGCGCTCATGAGTCTCCTCTCCAGGACCTCTATGAGGATGGACGGAGCGCTGTCGTTCCTCGCCTTGTATTGTTTTAACCAAAGCACAAAAAGCGACACCATATCGACCCGGAGCAGTTCGGCGATCTTGGGCAGGCGTGACAGAGGAACAGCTGTCCGTCCTGTTCTCCACATCGAGATATTATTCGCGGCCATGAAGCCGAACTTGCTTGCGGCCGCATCATTAGTTAGTCCAGTGGAGCCCCAGTGCGCATCCATGAACTCGGAAAGTGGTGACGTTTTTGCAGATTTAGAGGCTACGCGAGGACGTCCAGCATTAGACATTGTTTTTCTTTCTGATGAACCAATCGTTCAAGCAGCTTTCATAAACTATCTATTTGTTCCCGCTGTCGGCGTTGTTGATCACGTTTCCACTTGCCGGACCATCCTCTGACCACCGTCGAGCAACAACGCGCTCTGCATGTCATCTGCAATCGCTCTGAACCGGTGCTGGACGCGCAACTCCGCTGTTCCGGTCCATAAGCGAGCGAACCGCACAAAACCGCTCCAGCGACTCCGTGGAGAGTCGCCCGTGCGCTGCGTGCGGCCCGCGGATATTGCCCTCGCCGTATCCCGGCATTGGAGCGAACCTACCGGTGCGATCCTAAGCCGTTCTGTTAGTCTGAAGGTGTTTCGGGTGCAGGGGTCGGAGCAGGATCCGGCGCAGGCACCGGCTCGGCCTTCATCTTGTCACAGCAGGACATCGCGGTGTCTGCGGCCATATCCTTGCAGCACTCACAGCCTTCAGCCGCCAGCGCGACACCGGCGGACATCGTGAGGATGGCGCCGGCGACGGCGAGCACGTTGGAAAGTTTCATCGACGTTCTCCCTAGTGAACCATGAAGCTGATGGAGCCGGACATCCTGTGGCCGTCCGGACCTTCGGCGGCCCAGGCGGCAGTCCAGGTGCCCGGAGCGAGGGGCGGCAGGGCGACGCTGACGGTCGCGGCGGCCGGTGCGGCAGGCGCGGTGACCACGGTCGGGGCCTGGCCCTCGGCGGTCAAGGTCAGGGTCTTCAGGATCATCGCGTGCGGGAAGGTCGCGCTGAACCGCTCGGGCGAGCCCTGGGTCATGGCGCCGTTCGTTGGGACGGTGGTGATGCCAGACTGGGGCGCAGCCGCCGGGGCCTGCGGATGGTGGCCGGCATGCGGGTCCTGGGCGGCAGCTGTGCCGGCGAGGGCCAGGGCGGCGGTGAGGGCGAGGGTGCGGATCATGGGGAGGTCTCCTTCAACTAGAACCAGGCCTTGAGGCCAACGACGAAGCGGGTGCCTTCCGGGTCGCCGCCTCGGACTTCGATGTAGTCGGCGGTGTCTCCAAGCGCTCGGGTCCACTCCACGCCGACATAGGGGGCGAACTCCTTGCGGAACTCGTATCGCAACCGCAGGCCCGCCTCGACCGAGGACAGGCCCGAGCCGATCTCCAGCCCGGGAATGTCGCTGGCCGAGACGTCGATTTCGAAGCGCGGCTGGAGGATCAATCGCTGGGTGATGCGCTGGTCGTATTCGGCCTCGACGCGCGCGGTCAGGTCGCCCTCGGTCGACAAGAAGGCGGCGGCGTCGATCTCCCACCAGTAGGGTGCCAGTCCCTGGAGGCCGAGCACCAGATGCGTCGTGTCCTCGCCGTCCGGGCGGAAGTCCTGGCGCACGCCGGCCTGCACATCCCAGAAGGGCGTCAGAGCGCGACTGTAGAGCGCCTGAAGTTCGGCTTCCTCCAGACCGCCGTCAAAGTCGCCTTCACCCTCGGACTTCCACCAGAAACGGTTGATGTCGCCGCCGCTCCATCCCTGGACGTCCCAGAGCCAGGTCTCGCTATCGTCGCCGAAACCGGCTTCGAGACGGTCGATGATCACAGCCGTGATCCGGACGTCGCCGTTCTCCCGGAGGAGGGTCCTGCGAGAGGCCGTCATCGCGTCGGCTCCGAAGACGAGATCGGCGGCGTGGACAGGGCCACTCAGGGCGGCGGGCGGAACGGGCGCTTCGGGTGGACGGCCGGGGTTGTCGGCGCTGGTTGGCACGTCTGGCGGACCCATATTCATGGTCGACATGTCGTGCCCGGCATGGGGATCGGCCTGGGCAGGAGCCATGTTTGACATGTCATGGCCCGCGTGCGGGTCCGGCTGGGCGGGGGCCATGGTCGACATGTCGTGGCCCGCATGGGGATCGACGGTCGCAGGCTGAGCCGGCATCTGATGTCCCGCGTGGGGATCAGCGGTGACCGGCGTGCGGGCAGACGGCATGACGTGCCCGGCGTGCGGGTCTGTAGCGGCTGCCGGTGCCGGCATTTGATGGCCAGCATGAGGGTCGGCCGTCGGTGCCACCGGCTGTGTCCTCGGCGGCGGGGGCGTCGTGTGACCTGCGTGAGGGTCCTGGGCGTGTGCGCTGAAGGCGCCGGCGGCGAGGATCAGCGGAGCGAGGGCGATGGCGAGGCGGTTCATGACGCGGCTCCGTCCATGGGCCGCACCGTCACGACGTTGAACATGCCGGCGTGCATGTGCATCATCATGTGACAGTGGAAGGCCCAGTCGCCAGGCGCGTCGGCGGTCAGGTCGAAGGTCACCTTGCCGCCGGGCGCGACGTTGACGGTATGCTTCAGCGGCTGATGTCCGGCCGGTCCGCCCGTCACCAGCTCGAAGAAATGGCCGTGCAGGTGAATGGGGTGCGCCATCATGGTGTCATTGACCAGGGTCACCCGCACCCGCTCGTTGCGTTCAAAGCGGATCGGCTCGACCAGCTCGCTGAACTTCCTGCCATCGAAGCCCCACATGAACCGCTCCATATTGCCGGTCAGGTGGATTTCCATCATCCGTGAGGGCGGGCGCTGGTCCTTGTTGGGCGCCAGCGACACCAGGTCGGTGTAGACGAGGACGCGGTGATCGACGGTGGTGAGGCCGATGGGACGGTCGCCGAGGCGGTTGGCGGGATCCATGGCGATACCGTCGACGCCGACGCCGACCGCCATATCCGGCGGAGCGTTATCCGGGTCGCGCATGTTCATCCCGGCCATGGACATCGCCCCGGGTTCGCCCACCGGAGCAGCGCCCTGGTCGGGGGCCCCGTGGTCCATGCCGGCCATCGAGCCATGGTCCATCCCTGACATGCCGCCCATGGAGCCGTGATCCATTCCGCCCATGCCCCCATGATCCATGCCCATGTCGCGCATGGTCAGGTTCGGCACCTCTCGCAGGGGCGGAACCTCGGCCGTCATGCCCAGACGCGGTGCCAGGGTCGCCCGTCCCATGCCGGAGCGGTCGATAGCTTCGGAAACGATGGTGTAGGCGCGGTCTTCGGTCGGCCGGACGATGACGTCATAGGTTTCGGCGACCGAAATCTGGAACTCGTCGGTCTCGACCGGACGCACGTTCTCGCCGTCGGCCTGGACCACCGTCATCGGCAGGCCGGGGATGCGGATATTGAAGATCGACATCGCCGAGGCATTGATGATGCGGAGGCGCACCCGTTCACCGGGCCGGAACAGCCCGGTCCAGTTCTCCTCGGGTCCATGGCCGTTGATCAGATAGGTGTAGGTCGAGCCGTTGACGTCGAGGATGTCGCGCGGGTCCATCCGCATGGCACCCCACATACGCCGCTCCTCCAGGCTCATCCGGTCGCTGCCGTCCATGAGGCCCGCGAGGGTCGTGCGCTGCCGGTTGAAGTAGCCGGGGCTCTTCTTCAGCTTGGACAGGATTTCGTGCGGATGCATGAAACTCCAGTCAGAAAGCACCAGCACATGCTCGCGGTCGTAGGCGACCGGGTCAGTGCCAGCCGGATCGACAACGAGGGGGCCGTAGTGCCCCATCGCTTCCTGAAGGTTCGAGTGGCTGTGATACCAGAACGTCCCCGACTGCTTGATCGGGAACTCGTAGACGAAGGTCTCGCGCGGCTTGATGCCGGGGAAACTGATGCCCGGCACGCCATCCATCTGGAACGGGAGCAGAAGGCCGTGCCAGTGGATCGAGGTGTCCTCATCCAGGGTGTTGGTCACCGACAACCGGACATTCTGACCCTCCCGTAGCCGCAGCAGCGGAGCGGGCAGCACGCCATTTACTGTCACTGCATGACCGGTGCGTCCGCCCACGGTGAAGGGCGTGTGTCCGACGGTCAGGTCGATGTTCGGACCGGTCAGTGTCGGCAGATCAGCCCTCAGACCCGGCGACCCGGTCTGCGCCCAGGCCGGCAGCAGCCCTTGCAGTCCCAGCAGGCCACCGCCGACAGCGGCGCCCCGGAGAAGCATTCGGCGGTCCAAGCTGGAGATCGACATCGGCGAGAAGTTCCTTAGCCGGCTATTCAGCCGTTCGTTCAGATACGCATCCCAGCGGCGCATCCCTTGCGGCAGGACGCCACAGGCCTCGAGATCGCGACCTTGTGCACCTTCCCGTCATGGCCAGGTCAGGTGCCTTTGCGCGGAGCCTCGCCCAGGATCTCTGACAGCTTCTTGCGCGCGCGGGCGATACGGGTTTCCACGGCCTTCGGCGTGATGCGAAGAATGGATGCGATCTCGGCATGAGACCGTCCTTCAAGCGCGGCGAGCAGGAGCGGCGCCTTCAGGGCGTCCGGAAGGTCGGACAAGGCGCGTTGAAGGTCTTCGGCCCTGCGCTGATCATCCAGCCGGGCTTCAGGGGTGGGCGCGTCGTCGCCAACCGCTTTCGCCTCTGCCGCGTCGAGACCCATGACCCCGCGCACGACGCGGCGAACCGTTCGCCGACGGCTCCAGTCGCGACACTTGTTCAGAGCAATCGAGCGCAGCCATACCTCGAAGGGCCGCGTCGGATCATACCGCCGCATGGCGAGCCAGGCTGATGCATAGGCTTCCTGCAGCACGTCATGCGCCTCGGCCTCGTCGCCGACGTAGCGGCGAACGAAGCGATACAGGTCGGCCTTGGTGGCGGTCATCAGGGCGGTGAAGGCGGCCCGATCCCCGCCTGCCGCGCGAACCTCGATACTCTGGTCGGCCCCCACGCGCCGCGCTTAGCCGGCGTCGTCGCGCAGGGAGTCAACGACCGCCTCATCGAACACCTCAGCCTGCGCCGGGGTCAACACGGATCGCATCTCGAAGACATGGGTGATCGTCGCCTTCTGGAGATCGCCCATGGCCGCGTGGAAATGATCGACCGCCGCCTGGACCTGGGGCGTGTCTCCGTCGCTGGCGGCGATGGCGGCGGCCAGTTCGCGATTGGCGACGCGGACCTCGGCTTCCAGCGCCGGACGCCGAGCGGCGAAGCGGGCTTCGATGGCGTCGAGACGGCGATCCTGCTCCGCGCTCAGATTTAGTTGTTCGTGGACGACACTGTGCAGGCTGGGCGGCTGTCGCTCCCGCATCACCCAGGTTGCGCTCGCCCACGTCGCCGCGCCGCTAGCCAAGGCCGCCAGAACCGCCGTGATGACGATGGATTTCCAGTTTACGCTCATCCCCGGACATCCAGGCTGGCGAGCGGTGACAGGCCCGCCGAAACGGTGAAAATCCGCATCTCGGACGGCTGCGGCCGAAGCGTCATGAGCATCAGACCGCCGTTCGTGACCCCGATCACCAGCGCGAGGGCGACGGCGGCGAACCGGACTTGACCCAAGCGAACACGGTCCCGGCGCTCGCCGATCCGCGCCCAGACAGCGTCCTCCACACCGGCAAGACGCGCGGTATCGACCGGCGCGACCGCTCCGAGCAGTCTGTTCACGTCATCAATCATTCCGCACCTGCCTAACGCCCCATCTGCCATACGCGCCCGCTTCGCATTCCCCTCACGAGGGGATGAACCGCCGCCCGCGTAGATACCAGAGAACGACCAGGAACCGCCCTGTCGTCCGGGGGGAGTGATGTGAGCGACAGGGCCAGCCCCACACGGTTTCCTTTTCCCGACGTGCTCGATCCGCTCACCGGCGTGAGGTTCTTTCTCGCCCTCGGGGTCGTCCTGTTTCACTACCAGCTTCAATGGACCTTGCCGGGGGACGGGGGACTGCTGAACCGCGCGCGACTGGCGGTGGATGTGTTTTTCATCCTGTCGGGCTTCATCCTAACCCACGTCTATCTGCAAGGGGACGGAGCGTTGAACTACCGGCGGTTCCTCGCCGCGCGGTTCGCACGGATTTATCCGGCCCACCTGTTCATCCTTCTGGCAATGCTCGGGCTGGTGCTGGCAGCGCCCATTCTCGGCGTCGGGTTGGAGCCAGGCCGCTTTAATCCCACCGACTTCGCCGGCAGCCTGCTGCTTGTTCAGGCTTGGTTTCCGCGCGAGACCCTGGCGCTCTGGAATGGACCGGCCTGGTCGCTGTCGGCGGAATGGTTCGCCTACTTGGCGTTCCCAGCCTACGCTGCCTTGGCTCTTCGGCTGCGGAACCGACCATGGGTCATCATTTCGCTCGCCGTGATCGCGTTCGTCGCACTCGACGCCGTCTACCGCGCCCAGTTCGGGCCCGTTCTGCCTCGAGCCGAGGACAGCATGGGTATCCTGCGTATCGTCCCTGAGTTTCTCTACGGCATCGGTCTCTATTACCTCGGTCAGCGCTGGACGCCGTCGGCGCGCGTCTCGGTCATGAGTGCGTTGGCGACCACGGGCGCGCTGCTCTCCCTGATGCAGTTGGGTGTTGATGACCGCATCATCGTGGCGGCGGCCGGTCCCTTCATCCTGTCGCTCGCGCTGTTGGCGAAGGCGCGCGTGCGGACCTTTCTGTCCCATCCGGTCGCCCTGTTCGCGGGCGAGGCGTCGTTCGCCCTCTATCTCGTTCACATCCCGATCCTGATGGTGTGGCGCAACGGGGCGCAGGCGCTCAGTGGCTGGCCCGGTGACTACCGGATGGGCGTGGGAGAACTGGCTGCCATGCTGGTGTTGACGCTCGCCGCCGCCGCAGCCATCCATGTCTTCGTTGAGCGGCCCGGCCGTCGTCTGCTCCGGGCGTGGATGGGGCCTCAGCGCGCCGATCCCATCGAGGCCAAACGTTCCGTTCACAGCGATCAGGGAGAGCCGTTTTGACATCCGCAACACTGAACCGTCGCTTGCTGTTGGGAGCCGCCCTACTTGTCGGGTCGAGCGGAGCGGCTTGCGCCCAGTCGCGTCAGCCGCGCGACCTCGTCGTCTACAAGACGCCGACCTGCCCGTGCTGCGATGGTTGGATCGCGCACATGCGCGAGGCTGGATTTGTTGTCACGGTCAATGTCCTTCCCGATCTCCGACCGATCCGGATCGCCAGAGGTTTTCCGGATGCGCTGGCCTCGTGTCACACCGGACTGATCAATGGCTATCTCGTTGAAGGCCACGTCCCGGCGCCGGACGTAATCCGTCTGCTGAACCAACGGCCGTCGGCAATCGGTCTCGCCGTCCCGGCCATGCCGCTCGGCTCTCCCGGCATGGAGACACCGCAGGGGCACAAGGATGCCTTTGATACCCTCCTGGTGCTCCCGGCGGGCGCCTCCCGCGTGTTCGCGCGCCACAACCAGCCGGCCTGACGCAGGCCACACCCATCCATTCAAATCCCGAAACCCGGAGCCCGCCATGTCCCGCAGACCTCTTGCCCTCGCCCTGTCGATCGCCATCCTCTCAGCGATGCCGGCCTTCGCCCAGGACCACGCCCACGGCCATGACCACGCCGCAGGCTCGGTCGCCGCCGAAGCGGCGGGCGCGGCCGCGGCCGTCGACGCCTTCCACGCCGCATTGAAGGCCGGCGATACGGCCGCCGCGCTGACGTTCCTTGCTCCGGAAGTCATGATCTTCGAGGAGGGCTACGCGGAGCGATCGCGCGACGAATATGCGTCCCATCACCTGGGTTCGGACGCCGCTTTCGCGGCGGCGTCAGAGTCCATGGTGGAACGGCGGTCGGGCTGGGCGGACGGCGACATCGCCTGGATCACCAGCGAAGGCCGCACGACGGGTCAGTTCAACAATCGCCCCGTGGATCGCCTGACGACCGAGACAATGGTCCTGAAGCGCCACGCCGACGGCTGGCGCATCCACCACATCCACTGGTCGTCGCGCGCACCCGGCTAGGCGCGTTCACCACGTCACATGGCAGACGGCGGGGCGAGCGTGCCCATGAACGCCACGACGGCTATCAGCACGGCTCCGACCAGCGTCTCCGCGACGATGCTGCGTCGGAGCCGTTGAAGCGCCTGTCGAGGATCTTCGCCACCCGCCAGAACCGATCCCAACGTTGGCGTCAGTCGGAAACGGTTTCCTGCCGCCAGGACCAGCATCAGCGCGAACAGCACCAGTTTGGCGATCAGGAGCTGGCCGTAGAGGCTCGTTCCCAGACCCGCTACCCGCGCGGGTCCGATCATGAACCAGCTGTTCCCCAAGCCACTCAGGACCAGGAGCACGACGGCCAAGGTCCCCAAGCCCGCAAAGCCGCGAAGGGCGCGATGGATCGCCGGGTCATCCGGAGTGGTCCGACGCAGCAAGAGCATCGTCAAGGCCGCGAGAGCACCCAGCCACAGCGCGGCGGAGACTGCGTGGATTACGGCGGCCGTCAGATGCCACAGCCCGCCCGGCCCCTCCGTCGCGGCCCCATGACCGGTCCAGGCGAAACTGGCGGACACGATCACGCCAACCGTCGCCAGCACGGTCCAAAGCACCCGGCCCGGCTTGAGGGCGACGATCGCGAGAAGTGCAAGCCCGGCGACGACGGCCCGGGCTACCAAGGCCATGCCGAGGGCCATGCCCGTGACCATGACGGACAGCGACGCGGGTTTGAGGGCTTCGCTCAGCGACCCCGCCATGACCGCCGTCTGGGCCACCAGGGCGGCGAGCGATCCCAAGGCGACGACGGTCGCAGCGACCATCAGCGTGGGGCGCGCCCAGGCGAGGTTCGGGCCTTCGCCTCCCCTGAAACTGTAGAGCAGGAACAGCGGCACGCCGAGAAGGACGACCGCGCCGCTGTATTGAAGCCAGCGGAGCGCAATGACCGCGACTTCGATCATGCGATCAGCGCACCATGAAGGTGTAGGAACCCGTCATTCGGTGGCCATCGCTCGATGCGATGCGCCAGTCCACTCGGTATTCACCGGCGGCCAGCGCGCGAGCCAAGGTCCCTGTAAGGGTCTTGCCGTCTTCGCTGACCGAAGTCTCGATCGCGACCTTCTCGCCCGCCGCATTGACGACGTCGAACCCTGAAAACGCGGGCACCGTGCGCTCGCTGAAGGTCAGGCTCAGCGTCCGGGTCGCGGCCACAGTCGCGTTGGGGGCCGGCGTTGCACCGACCAGCCGGGCGTGGGCCGCCGCTGGTCCAGCGGCGAACGCAACCACCGCTGCGACAGCGATGAAAGGTGCGGGATTGAAATGACGCATACTCGGTCTCCAGACGTTTGGCCGATCCGGCCTTCTGCTTCTTTACGCGCGGCGCCGGCGCTTCCCTCACGAAGGGTGTGCGCGACCGACGTCACCATGAACCAAAAGGTGGTTTTTCACGACGAAGACCAACCCGTAGCGGGTCAGATAGATCTAGCCGACTTCGCCGGTGGAGTGCTGATGTGGTGTCAGACGGAGGGCGCCGCAGACGCTTCCTTCTGAGCCAGCCAGGCGTCAATCATCTGGATTTCTCGCTCCTGAGCCGTGATCACATCCTGGGCGAGGGTCCGCGCCTGGGCGTCCTTGCCATGAGCAAGTTCCACGCGGGCCATCGCGATGGCGGCCTGATGGTGACCCCGCATCTGCTTCATGAAGTCGATGTCAGCGTCTCCGACGAATGCGGGCATCTGCTCCATCATGGAGTTCATCGAAGATTTGTAGCCTCGGGTTGCGATGGAGTCGCCGGCTGCGGTCCGAGCCATGCCACCCATGTTTCCGTGAGTATCCGCATTTGCAGCGACTTCAGCCGCATCGGCAGCGGGCTCTTCAGTTTGTTGCGGTGAGCAGGCCGCCGAGAGGGCGCAGGCGGCGAGGATAACACTGATGCGGTTCATGACGGCTCCTTGGGGTCGCGACGTTAGCGACCAGACCGGCAGGTTCGTTCCGTCAGGCTCTACCGGCCTGCCCGCGCCAGGAGTTCGATCAGTTCGGCGGCCTTGGCCTTTCGGTCCTCGAGATCGTCGCCGGTCATCGTGCCCATCACGCAATGGTCGAGGTGGTCCCTCAACACTTCCGTCTCAACACGGTGGACCGCCGCGCGGACGGCTTGCAGCTGGGTCAGCAAGTCGATGCAGTAGCGGTCGTCGGCGACCATGCGGGCGATACCCCGCACCTGTCCCTCGATCCGGCTCAGCCTGTTCAGGATTTTCGGCTTCGTCTCAGTCTGCATGGCATTTCGCTCCCTGCAGTCTCGATATACCCATTGGGGGTATCTTGCAATATACCCCTGCTGGGTATAGGTGAGCGGCGTCAGACGGAGAGAACGCCATGTCCACGCCTCCTCACAGTCACGCCTCAGGCCATTCGTGCTGCTCGACGAAAGCCGCCCCAGGCGCAGCCACGGTCAAGGATCCGGTCTGCGGGATGTCGGTTGATCCAGCGACCACGGCTCACCGAGCCAACCATGACGACCAGGACTATTTCTTCTGCTCGACAGGGTGCCGGACCAAGTTCGTCGCGGACCCCCAGCGTTTTCTGAACCCGCGCGTGGAGGCGATGCCCGCCATCCCTGGCGCGATCTACACCTGCCCCATGCATCCGGAAATCCGGCAGGAAGGTCCGGGTTCGTGCCCGATCTGCGGCATGGCGCTCGAGCCGGAAACCGTCACCGCCGAAGCGCCGCCCAATCACGAACTGACCGATTTCACCCGCCGTTTCTGGGTTGGCCTGGTTCTGGCCCTTCCGGTCCTCGCGCTGGAGATGGGAGGGCATCTGACTAACCTGCACATGCTCATCCCGGGCCAGATGTCGAACTGGATCCAGTTCGCTCTGGCCACGCCTGTCGTCCTGTGGTGTGGCTTGCCCTTCTTCCAACGTGGCTGGACATCGCTTCGCACCCGCCGGCTGAACATGTTCACCCTGATCGCGATGGGGGTCGGGGTCGCCTGGCTCTACAGCGTCGTGGCTGTCTTGGCGCCCGGACTGTTCCCGCCCGCCTTCCTCAAGGCTGATGGGAGCGCACCTGTGTATTTCGAGGCGGCGGCGGTCATCACCGTGCTGGTGCTCGTGGGACAGATCCTGGAACTTCGCGCCCGGGAGCAGACCTCAGGGGCGATCCGGGCCTTGATGGATCTCACACCCAAGACCGCGCGACGGGTCCGGTCGGACGGGGTTGATGAGGACGTCTCGCTTGACCAGATCACGGTCGGCGACTCCCTGCGGGTCCGTCCAGGTGAGAAGATACCGGTAGACGGTGAAATCCTGGATGGCCGCGTTTCGGTCGATGAGTCGATGGTGACCGGCGAGTCCATGCCGGTGACCAAGGAGGTCGGTGACCGGGTCGTCGCCGGGGCTCTGAACAAGACCGGATCGTTCGTCATGCGCGCCGACAAGGTCGGTGCCGACACCCTCTTGGCGCAGATCGTCCAGATGGTGGCCCAGGCGCAGCGCAGCCGCGCACCGATCCAGAGGTTGGCCGATACGGTGTCCGGCTGGTTCGTTCCGGCGGTGATCGCCATCGCTCTGGTCGCGGCAGCAGTGTGGGGACTCGTCGGTCCGGAGCCCCGGTTATCCTACGCGCTCGTCGCTGCGGTTTCGGTCCTCATCATCGCCTGTCCCTGTGCCTTGGGCCTGGCGACCCCGATCTCGATCGTGGTTGGGGTGGGGCGAGGTGCGCAGGCCGGCGTCCTGATCAAGAATGCCGAAGCGCTTGAACGCTTCGAGAAGGTCGACACCCTGATCCTCGACAAGACCGGCACCCTGACGGAAGGACGTCCGTCCGTGACGGCGATCCTCCCAGCCGAGGGCTTCGACGAAACGGACATTCTGCGCCTTTCGGCCAGTCTTGAGCGCGGAAGCGAGCATCCCCTGGCGGATGCGATCGTCCGGGCCGCCAGGGACCGCGACCTGACCCTGTCGGAAGCCGCTGATTTCGACAGCCCGGTAGGCCGAGGCGTTCGCGGGACAGTCGAGGGCCGCCCGGTGGCCTTGGGCAACACCCGGTATCTCGGTGAGCTTTCGATCGACGTCTCCGCGCTGGAGCCGCAGGCCGATGCGCTCCGCCATGACGGGGCGACTGCCATTTTCGTGGCGGTCAACGGCAAGGCAGCCGGGGTCATCGGCATCGCCGATCCCATCAAGGCCACCACGCCAGATGCAATCCGCGCACTGAAGGCGGCGGGCCTGCGGCTGGTCATGATGACGGGCGACAACCGGACCACAGCCGAAGCCGTGGCGCGACTTCTCGGCATCGACGAGGTCCAGGCCGAAGTCCTGCCCCAGGACAAGGCGTCGGTTGTCCAGCAGCTTCGGTCACAGGGCCGGGTCGTGGCCATGGCGGGCGATGGGGTCAACGACGCACCTGCACTCGCCGCCGCTGATGTGGGCGTCGCCATGGGGGCGGGCTCGGATGTGGCGATCGAGAGCGCTGGCGTGACCCTGCTGGGCGGCGACCTGCAAGGTATCGTCCGCGCGCGGCATCTGTCGCGGGCGGTGATGGGGAACATCCGGCAAAACCTGGTGTTCGCCTTCGGCTACAATGCGCTCGGCATCCCGGTAGCGGCCGGCCTTCTGTATCCCGTCTTCGGCTGGCTGCTCTCACCGGCGCTTGCGGCGCTCGCCATGGCGCTTTCATCCGTCAGCGTGATCGGCAACGCGCTCAGGCTGCGCGCGGTCAGGCTGTAGTCGCGGTCGAAGATCACAGCCGCAGGCCGAACCTTGGCCCCAGCCAGATCATCAGACTGTAGAGGGCGAGGGTAAGCAGGCATCCGGCGATCAGGGCTGCCCAGAAGTTGACGCCCGCCCTCAGCATGGCCGGGATGGCGAGAAACATCGGCAAGGAGGGCAGGACGAACCAGAAGGTCGCCTGCGCATGGTCGGCCATGTTCGCCGCATCAGGTCGGTCGCGCCACAGCCAGATCATTCCAAGCACGGAGATCAACGGTAACGATGCGATCAGCGCGCCAAATCCGGGGTAGCTTTTGGACACGGTGGAGATCGCCGCGATGATCACGCCGGAGAGTGCAGCCTTGAGGATGAAGTAGAGCATCTAGACCACCCGTTTGACCTCTGAATACGCGCCGGTGGTCCGGAGCGTGATGGTCACCGGCGCGCCGGTGCGGTTCCGCCAGAACCAGCCGTGGCTGCCCGCGAAGGCGGCGACGAGTTCGCCTTCGACCCGTTGTTCCGTGCCCTTGCCGTAGCCGTGGTAGGGCGTGCCGGGGCGGTCCGCGTGGGTGTCAAAGTTGACCGCTCCACCGCTGCTCGTCCAGGTGAAGGCGACCCTCGCGCCTTCGTTCATCACAAGCTTGATCTCGGCGCCTTGGTCGGGCGCGAGGGTGAGAACGGTCTCGTCGGTTCGAACTCCGGGCGCGGTCTCGGACACACCGCCAGCGGTTGGAGCAGCAGCAATAGAGGCAGGCGCGGCGGGGACCAGCTGGACGCTCGCCTCTTCGGCCTCGGCTTCGGCGGCGAGTTGCATCTTGATGCGGCCCATCTCGGTCAGACCGAGCAGGGATCCAACCCGGGTCGGATCGACGCCGTATTCGGCGGGGAGGACGACGGTGACGAGTAGCGCCGAGGCGATGACCACAGCGATGCCGGTCGACTTCAGCAGCTTGCCGGTCGAGGGCAGTTCGGAGGCGTCGGGCTTGTTGGCGTTAAACATGGGTCAGGTCTCCGGTCAGGCGACGAAGAAGCCGACGAGCTGGTAGCCCGCCAGAATGAAGCCGAGGGTCATGACGACCACATTGGCGGTGTAGGCGTGACGCCAGAAGCCGGAGGTCTTCCGCCAGAAGCCCATGACAATCAGGATGGCCCCAAGCGCCAGAAGTTGGCCGATCTCGACGCCGACGTTGAAGGCCAGCAGATTGCCGATCAGGCCGTCAGGAGACAGGTTGAAGTCCTGCAGCTTGGTCGCCAGGCCGAAGCCGTGGAACAGGCCGAACACCAGGGTCGCGGCCTTGGTGTTCGGCTGGAAACCGAACCACCGCTGATACGCCCCCATGTTGTCGAGCGCCTTGTAGACCACCGACAGGCCGATGATGGCGTCGACCAGATAGCTGGACACGCTGATGTCGGTCAGCACGCCCAGCAGCAGGGTCGAGGAGTGGCCGATGGCGAACAGCGTCACATAGATGCTGATGTCCTTCATCCGGTAGAGGAAGAAGATCACACCAAGCAGGAACAGCAGGTGGTCGTAGCCGGTGACCATGTGTTTGGCCCCCAGATACAGGAACGGCCAGAACAGGAAGCCCGAGGTCTCCTGGATGTAGCCCTTGTCGCCGTCGGCGACGCCGTGGGCGAAGGCCTGACCCAGCGCCCCGTCGACGAGGAAAAACAGCAGAGCGGCGCATAACGCCATCGCCGGTGATTTGAGCCACGACCAGGGATCGGGGCGATATGCCACTGTCATGATGACCTTTCGGTGGGTCGGGAGTGGGTGCGAGGACCGCGTCATGGGGTCCTCCGCTTGGGCCTGAACGGCAGGTGATCCAACCAGGCCGGGCGGGGACGGTCACTGGGTCGATCGCGGCCATGCACCAGGCTGTAGAGCGCTGGCAGCACCAGCAGCGTCAGGATAGTCGAAGAGATGATCCCGCCGATCACAGCCGTCGCAAGTGGACGCTGCACCTCGGCTCCGGCCCCGACGTTCAGTGCCATCGGCACGAAGCCCAGGCTGGCGACCAGGGCGGTCATCAGCACCGGCCGCAGGCGGGTCAGGGCCCCCTCGCGGATGGCCTCCTTCAGCGGCTTGCCCTCCTCGATCAGGCCCCGGATGAAGCTGACCATCACTACGCCGTTCAGCACCGCGACGCCGGACAAAGCGATGAAGCCGACAGCCGCCGAGATCGACAATGGCAGACCTCGCATCGCCAGAGCCGCCACGCCTCCGGTCAAGGCCAGAGGCACGCCGGAGAAGACGATGGCGGAGTCCTTGACCGACCGGAACAGGGCGAACAGCAGGCCGAAGATCAGCAGCAGCACCACCGGCACCACCAGTTGCAGCCGCTTGGCGGCCGAGATCAGTTGCTCGAACGTGCCGCCGTAGCTGATCCAGTAGCCCGCAGGCACCTCGACCTCGGCCCCGACCTTCTCCTGCACTTCGGCGATGAACGAGCCGAGGTCGCGGTCACGGACGTTGGCGGTGACGACCACGCGGCGCTTGCCGTCCTCGCGGCTGATCTGGTTCGGACCCTGTTCGACCTCGATGGTCGCGACCTCCTCAAGCGGCACGAATGCGCGCCCGTCGCCCCCGTTGGACGGAAGCGGGATCTGCAATCGCCCAATGGCGTCGGTGTCCTGGCGCATTTCCTCGGGCAGCCGCACCACCACGTCGAACCGGCGGTCGCCCTCGAAGACCTGGCCCGCCGTCATGCCGCCGATGGATGCGGACACGACCTGCTGGACGTCTGCCATGCTGAGTCCCATCCGGGCGAGCGCCGCCCGATCCGGCGTGATCTGGAGCACCGGCAGACCGGTGACCTGCTCGACCGCCACGTCCTGGGCTCCGGGAATGCCGCCGATGATGCCCTCGACCGCCTGACCGACCTCCAGAAGCTGCTCCAGGTCGTCGCCGAACACCTTGATGGCGACGTCGGCGCGGACGCCGGACAGCAGTTCGTTGAACCGCATCTGGATCGGCTGGGTGAACTCGTAGTTATTGCCGGGGATCAGTTCGACCGCCGCTCGCATCTCCTCGACCAGTTCGGTCTTCGGCTTTCTCGGATCAGGCCATTCGGATCGGTCCTTCAGCATGATGAAGGTGTCGGCCACCGACGGCGGCATGGGGTCGGTGGCGACCTCGGCCGTGCCGATCTTGGCGAATACGCGCTCGACTTCCGGGAACTGCGACAGTCGCCGCTCCAGCGCCGTCTGCATCTGCACCGCCTGGGTCAGGCTGGTGCCGGGGATGCGCAGGGCGTGCATGGCGATGTCGCCCTCGTCCAGGTTCGGGATGAACTCCGACCCCATCCGAGACGCGCCCAGACCCGCGATTGCCACCAGTGCAATGGCGACGCCGACGAAGGCGACCCGCAGCCTCAGGGCAACGTCTAGCGCCGGCTCATAGAACCGACGCGCGCCGCGCATGATGAAGCTGTCCTTCTCCTCAACCTTGCCGGTGACGAACATGGCCACGGCGGCTGGGACGAAGGTCAGAGACAGAACGAGGGCGATGGTCAGGGCCATGACGACGGTGATCGCCATCGGGTGGAACATCTTTCCCTCCACCCCGGTCAGGGCGAAGATCGGCACATAGACTAGGGTGATGATCAGCACGCCGAACAGCGACGGCCGGATCACCTCGCTGGAAGCCGAGGCCGCCAGGTCGAACCGTTCCTCGCGGTTCAGGACGCGGCCCAGCCGGTGCTGAGCTTCGCCGAAGCGGCGCAGGCAGTTCTCGACGATGATAACGGCCCCATCGACGATCAGGCCGAAGTCCAGCGCGCCGAGGCTCATCAGATTACCGGAGGTGCCGGTCTGGACCATGCCGGTGATGGTCATCAGCATAGTCACCGGAATGACCGCTGCTGTGATCAGGGCCGCACGGATGTTCCCGAGCAGCAGAAACAGCACGACGATGACCAGCAGGGCCCCTTCGAGCAGGTTTTTCTCGACGGTGTGGACGGCGCGCTCGACGAGGTCAGTCCGGTCATAGACCGCAACCGCGCTCACCCCGGGGGGTAGCGACCGGGCGGCCACTTCGAGACGGGCCGCGGCGGCCTTGGCCACCGTGCGGCTGTTCTCGCCGACCAGCATGAACACCGTGCCCAGCACGATCTCCTCGCCGTCCTGGGTCGCCGCGCCGGTGCGCAGTTCCTCACCCATGATCACGTCGGCGACGTCGGCGACGCGGATGGGCGCCCCGCCATGATTGGCCACGACGATGGCCCCCAGGTCCTCGACGGTCTCAGCCTGACCCGCGACGCGGACCAGATACTGTTCGCCGAAGCGCTCGACATACCCCGCGCCGACATTGGCGTTGTTGGAGTTCAGCGCCTCGACAACCTCAGCCATGGTCACGCCGTAGGCGGCGAGACGGTCGGGGTATGGAGTGACGTGATACTGCCGTTCGAACCCACCGATGGTGTTGACCTCGGTCACACCCGGCGTGTTGCGAAGCTGGGGCCGGATCACCCAGTCCTGAAGCGTGCGCAAATCCTCGGCGGTGTAGGGTTTGCCGTCCGGACGTCGCGCGCCCTGCTCGGCCACCACCGTATACATGAAGATTTCGCCCAGCCCGGTGGCGATGGGGCCGAGTTCGGGGGTCACGCCTTCGGGAAGCTGCCCCCGCGCGGCCTGAAGCCGTTCGTTGACCAGCTGGCGCGCGAAATAGATGTCGGTGCCATCGGCGAAGACGATTGTGACCTGGCTGAGCCCGTAGCGGGAGATCGAGCGGGTGTATTCAAGGCCAGGCACGCCCGCGACGGCCGTCTCGATCGGAAAGGTGATCCGCTGTTCGGACTCCAGGGGTGAGAAGCCTGGAGCCTCGGTGCTGATCTGGACCTGGACGTTGGTGATGTCGGGCGTGGCGTCGATCGGCAGACGCTGGAAACTCCAGACTCCCACCGCACAGGCCAAGAGGACGAGCGCCATGACGATCCAGCGGAACCGGATCGACAGCGCAATGATGCGTTCAAGCATGATGTGCGCCCCCTAGTGGTCATGGCTCGCGCCGGACTTGTCGATGTCCGCGCGAATGAGGAAGGCGCCGTCGACCACGTATTCCGTGCCCGCTTCGAGCCCGCCGAGGACCTCGGTCCATTCGGGGGTGCGCCGGCCGAGTTCCAGCATCCGCACCTCATAGGTGTTGCCGACCTTGGCGTAGACGACCTGGAAGTCCCGGAAGGGCTGGATCGCTTTGGTCTGGACGGCGAGGGGAACCTCGCTGGTGGCGACCTGGACCGTGCCCCTGACCCCCAGTCCGGGCCGCCAGGCTCCGCTCTGGGACGGTAGGTGGACGTGGGCGATCAGGGTCTGGTTGGTCAGGTCGGCGGTGGGCAGGATCGCCTCAATGACCGCGTTGATGCGGTGATCCCCCGCCAGGCTGACGACCTCCACCCGCTGACCGACGCGCACGCGCTCGGCGTCGCGCGGATAGAGGAAGAACTCAGCGTGGACCTGGCTCGGGTCGCCGATGACCAGCATGGGGTCACCGCCGCCCGTGATCGAACCCACATTGGTGTTCTTCGCCATGATCACGCCCGAGATGGGCGCGGTGATGGAATAGGTCTGGAGGCTTTCACTCGACTCGACGCGCGCCACCACCTGCCCTCGCCGGACGCGGTCGCCTAGCTGCACTGACATCGCCATGACCCGACCGGGATAGCGGGCATGGACCTCGCTCTGACCCTCGGGGGTGATCTCGATCCGACCCGTCAAGGGAAGCGACTCGCCCAGATAGGCTGAGCCCGCCCGCTCGGTGGTCACGCCGCCAGCCCGCGCCGCGTCGGGCGTGATGATGGTCCTGCCCTCATAGGACGGAAAGGCCCAGGCGTGGCGCTTGCCCGCATGGGTGGCGGCGACGCTGACGTCGAACGAATGCGGCTCGGCCACAACGGTGGGGCTGGCCAGATAATCCTCGAAGGGAGTGAAGGCGAAGCGGTCGACCCTGCCTCCCAGGCGGGTCAGGGCGATCGAGGCCTGGACCTGACGCGGATCGACGGGCTTGTCCTTCAGGTAGGCGTAGAGCCGGTAAAGCGGCTCCGGTCCTTCCTCGTAGATGGTGACCTCCAGCGCGAAGTCGCCGTCGCGCAACATCCGTCCGCGATTGGGGCCGCGCTCGTAGTCACCGGCGGCGACTTCCTCCCCGGCCTTGTCGGCTGTTCCCTGGCCGCAGGCAGACACGCCGACGGTCAGGCCCAGCATCATGACAGCGATGATGCGCCGCGTGGGTGCATGACGGTTCATGGTTGAGCCTCCGAGACCGTCAGGCGGTCATGCGCGCCGGTCAGCCTGTCGAGGCGGGCGCGGTAGATATGAAAGGATTTCAGCGCGGCGACCCGACGCTCGCGAGCGCCGAGCAGGGCCGTCTGAGTGGTGATGACGTCGTTGTAGGTGAAGCCGCCCCGGTTGAAGCCCTCGCGCACCAGGCGCACCGCGCGTTCCGCCTGAGGTATGATGTCCTCAGTGATCCGGCGGGCTTCACTGGCCCTCGCAGCAAGCGTTACCTGAAGCCGCGCAATCTCGCGGTTGCGGGTGGCACGGTCGGCGATGAGATCGCTTTCCGACGCCGTGCGCTGGGCCTCGGCCTGGTCGATGGCACCCTGATTGCGGTCGTATCGACCCAGGGGAATAGAGCCTCCGACGATCAAGGCCACCGCCTGATCCTCCCAGTGGTGGCGAACGCCGACGCTGATCGTGGCGTCCGGCACGGCGCGAGCCCGTTCGACCCCACCCCGTGCGATGGCGATGTCCCGCTCCGCACCGAACACGGCAAGGTCGGCCTCGGCGACGTCTTCGGCGACGAGGCGCGCAGCATCGGTGTTCTCGAACGCGGCGGGATCGAGCCGGAAGTTCGATGCGCCCATCCAGAAGGTCGCAAGGTTGGCGCGAGCCATGCGAGCTGTGATCTCCGCCTGGTCGAAAGCGAGTTGCGCGGACGCCAGTTCAGCATCCGCTCTGGCGCCCGCAAACAATGGATCACGCGCCGAGGCGACCCGCCGGCTGACCTCGTCGTTGAACCGCTCGGCCAGATCCAGCCGCTCGCGGGCGATCTCCAGCTCAGCGTCGGCTGCGAGCGCTTCGGCCCAGGCCACTTGCACCTGCTCAGCGCGGTCGAGGCGACGCACCCGCTCGCGCGCGGAGATCAGGTCGCCCTCGCGACGGGCCAGTCCGACGCGGGCGGCTCGATCACCGCCCCGTTCGAACGGCTGCTCATAGCTCAGCGTGGTCTCGCTGCGATCAAGGATCGAATAGGGGCCGGACCCGGCGAAGTTCTCGACTTCCAGGCCAAGCGTCGGATTGGGTCGCACGTCCGCCTGACGCACGCCGGCCTCGGCGGCGCGACGACGCGCTTCCGTTCCGGGAAGGGCGGGATCGGACTGTGTTGCCAGCGCCAGGGCCTCTTCGAGGGTCAGGACGCGGACGGCGGCGGGCGGGGCCTCCTGCGCCCGGACCACTTGTCCGGACGAGGCGACGAGGATCAGACCGAGCGCGGTTGCGGCTACGGTTTGTGACCACGATCCGGTCATGCCGGAACGCTTGATGTTCAAGGGAGTGTTCTCCGAAAGGGATGGCTGACACGCGGGCGCAAGGGCCCGCGAAGGCTCAGGCGAGCGTCAGCGTCCGTTTCGGAGGTTGGTCCGGCCCGTCGCCAAGCAGCCCGTCCGGCAGACGGTGCTGGGACCAGGCGATTGCGAGAGTGGCCCTGGAGGCGGCCATCGGCCCGCCAGTCCTGTCGCCGAGAGCGAACGAGTGGCTGTCGCCGCTGTGATGGTGATGGCCCGGAGCGGTCTCGCCCGTTTCGGCTGCTTCTTGACCGCAATCAGGATGGGCGTGACCGGAGACCTCGACACCGTGAACGGCGGCGATCTCGTCGACCATGTGTTCGACCTGGTCCCGCGCATCCGCCGAGCCATGCAGGCTCATCGACGCCATGAAGGCGACGGCGAGCGTCAGGCAGAAGAGGCGGAGCAGGCGAGTCATGGGTTCCCTAGACGCCCGTTCATACGGGCTGGTGGACTGAGCCGCAACGGCCTTGACCCCGCATGGCGAACGGCCGCGATCGGCAGTGTGTCGCTGTAGTCGCGTGCGAAGTGGATGTTGCCCCCCTCACTCTACCCTACAGAAGCAATAAATGAACTGCTGAGGCGTCCCCCAAGGCGTCTCGTGCACCTCGGTGACACTGTCCAATAGACGGAACTTTGGCCCGAACTCGCCATGCAGGTTTCCTGCGTCGTAGCGAACGACCTCCAATCCGCTGCACTTCTCCGGGCCATCCAAGCCGAAGGTCCCGACGATGACGTGACCGCCAAGCCTGACCGCGTGGGCGACCTGATGCACATATGCGGCTCTGTCATCTGCGTTCGTCAGGAAGTGGAACACGGCTCGGTCATGCCAAACATCGTAGCGCGCGGCTTCCAACTCGACAGCCGTGATGTCGCCGGTAATCCAATGAACCGAGCAACTTGACGGACCCAACCGGCCTTTCGCGACATCAATCGCTGCTTGGGAGATGTCCAGCACCGTGACGTCGCTATAGCCCCGCGCGACAAGATCATCGACCAAGGTCGCTTCCCCGCCACCGACGTCAATGACCGCGCTGCCGGTGTCCGGCGTCGCGTGCTCGATGAGACTCAGCGAGACCTCCAAGTGGGGGCGATACCAGCTTACCTCGTCCACCGCCTTGGTTCGGTAGACGTTCTCCCAATGGGCCTTGGTAGTCATCGCCGCCCCTCCCGAGCCATCTCTAGAAGCTGGGGTCGGAGCCACGTGAACGCTAGAGGGGCAAGGCCGAATGTGCGCATTGGGCCTACAGCCGACCTCACCTGATGGAGGGAAGCGGACTCAGACCGCTGATCGTGGTCCGAACAGGATGATGCTCGCGCCGAAGAGGCAGACGACGGTGCCCAGGATGTCCCATCGGTCGGGACGAACACCCTCAGCGACCCAAAGCCACATCACGGCGGCCACGATGTAGATGCCGCCGTAGGTCGCGTAGCTTCGGCCTGCATGTTCCGCCTCGACGAGAGTCAGCAGGTAGGCGAACAGGGCCAAGGACAGGATGCCGGGCGCCAACCACCAAACTGACTTGCCCAACCTCAGCCATGCCCAGAACGCGAAGCACCCGGCAATCTCGGAAACGGCTGCGCCGACGAACGCCAACAGCGACAACTTCATGGTAAACCTTCGACACGAACCGGACCCGCGTCAGCTCGCGGCCTTCAAGATAAAGCCCCCTCCCGGGGGTATGAACAACAATCTTGTGAGCCGAAATACACCGTGCGCGAACCGGTCTATTCCGCGAAACCGAGGTCCACTCCTGTTAACTTATACCGTCTTCAGCGGCCCGCCACATCAGGGATTGTGGGGCGTCGATAACGGGTAATCACGCACCAGGAGCCCCCGAACGGTTATTTGACCCCCGCAAATCGCACTGTTCTGCCTTGAAATAGGCCGGAGAGCCTTCTCGCCTCTATAAGGCGAAGCCTAGAAGTGGTGGCAGATTGTCCCGACCCTGGTCAGCTACCCGTCGCCATCTCTTGGACTTCATTATCCGACGACAGGTTCAAACAGATACGGTTCCTGTCGATCCAGAAGCGCCGTTGCCCTCGCATTCGTCCACAGTGGCGGGGAAATGAAATACCGGCGTCTGTCTGTCGCGAGCACAAGGTGGATCAGGCCCAAAGGCCCATCCCTCTCGAACATCCGCATCAGGTCCGCCTTGATCGAAGCTCTGGTCACCTCGGCGAAAACCTCATCCGCCTTCGCCCTCCGAACGCCTTCATCGACGATGACCTGGACCGCGCGGGCGACCAGGCTCCTGGCCCTCATCGTTTGGTCAGTGCTGGACCGGTGGGATCTCGCGAAATCGAACTTGTAATCAGCGTTGAGCACCAGATCCGCCCCCGTGCCCGTCAGGTGAAAATGGGTCCGGCCGAAGATCCACTTCAGAGCCATCCGGCCGGCGTCGACACTGACCAGCTGATCGAGGCCGCAGTAGTTGAAGAGGCGCAGGCGATCGTGCGGGTTTTCGTCTCCATACGCGAATGCCATCGCGTCCTCTTCCCATTGGATCAGCGAGACGTCGAAGTGTCGGGAGATCTCAATCCGTAGATCATCCTTCAGGCGTCGCTGGAGCCCGGTCAGGAAGGCGTCGATCGCCGGTTCATCCCCGGGACGCGGGACCTGGAGGCCGAGGCGACGGAGTGACGTCTTGTCGACCTGGGCGGCCAGTTCCACGACCCGGTTTGCGATCCAGCCTTTTGCCTTTTCGCCCGGTTCCCATGCGTTGGAACAGGAGAGGCACAGGCCGAACGCAGCGTCATGTTCGACAGTGAGGCGGATCGGGTCACGGGCCGCGATCTGGAGCCGGAAGTTGGTCTGCGTGAAGATTTCTTCGAACGCGATCCTCGCCAGCTGGGAGGACACAGACGCAGGCATCGGGGTGCCGGCAGCGATTAAGGTCATTGGATTTTTCTTGGGCTGCAGTCGGACGTGAGGGACCTGGAAACACCAGGTTGAGGCCGGAGAGATGAACTCGCCGGGAAGCCTCACGTCATGGCTGATTATAGCACATTCCGAGCCGTTTCGCTTGAATATCGTTCCGAAGTTGCAGCGTCATCGGACTGAGCACTCTGCATGCCCAGCATCATCGACCACATCACATTTCAATGCCCATCAAAGCCCCTTGAAGGGGTGCTGGGGCGCCCTGAGTCAGCCCGGGTAATGCGGCCCACTAACTCCCTTTCGAGCCGCTGCTGAAGGCCTCCAGGAGGTCAACGAAACCGAAGTCAGACCATGAGCTTTTCGGGTCCAGAACAACTTCACCGGCCCTTGCTTTCACATACCAGGCCCGACCCTGACGCCGGATGCCGTTCGTAGCTGCGAAGTGACCACCGTCATGTCGAACAGCTGAGCCCAGGACCCATTTCGAGAGGTAGTTGACCCATCGAGCCGGAGTTTCCAGTTCGGGCATATGAAGCTGGCGTCCGGTCCCACGGTAATGACTGTTCCCGCCGGCCTTCTTCAACGCCTCCCGGACAAGGCCCAGATAGGCACGGTCCTCATTCGGAAGTTGGATGCCGCCATGCAGGTGAGGCCGTCCCAGATCCGTGTCCTCGACTGTGAAAAAGTATTCCGGGAGGACAGCTCCCTCCACTGATCGAAATGCCCTTTTCAACTCCCTCGCCATACGCATCTGCATATGCCGGACGAACCCGAGGGGATCAGCCTTGGCAGCTTCAACAACTTCATCACCCAGATGAAGCGTCAGAGACCGTGCACCAACGCCTGACATCGAACACCCCCATGACAGAGCCTTCAACATGTCCCCAGTGTGATCAGGGTGGGGTAACCACATCGTCTTGAACCAGGAGTCTGTGGGCTTGAGCTTCTTCTTCGTCTTCCTGTCTTCTGCAGTTAGAACCTTCCAGTTGGCCTGGTGCATGGGTGTAGGAAGACGCCTAACTAGAGGTCCCTCTCGACTACCAAACCGCACAGTAGCCCCAGCCTCGATAGATCGCTGGATATGCTCGACAATATCCCGGTCGGCCAAGGGGTCCCGACGCGGTGGCTGAAACATCTTTCCTGACGTTCGTGCCCGGAGTTTTGCCTCCACCCGAACAACGTTCGCTGCGGCCCGAAGTCCAAACTCCTTCTCATTGGCAACGATTTTATCGAGGGACAGCTCGCGCCCGCGTATCCGAGCCATCAGCTTACCGAACCGGCTTGCATGGTAATCCGTCGAACCTGGCCAGCGGACCAAGTCCCGCCCCTGGGTGCCATGACGCTCCGGGCATTCATCTCGCGGGCAATAGCCCTCAATCCCTTCGTGCCCTCGGATTGGATCCGGTGGATGACGGCAAGGTGATCGTCCCTCAGACGTTGAGCAGCTGACGTCCGGACTTCAGCCGATCGTTGACGACCGACAGCAGCGTGATCCTCGATCCGGTGGTCTCCCCGACGGCCGCCGAGATGGACGCCGCGCGCACGAGCTGCCAACAAAGCGGCCTTCGTGCGCTGGGAGATCATGTCCCGCTCCTGCTCGGCCATAGCCGCCATGATGTGGAGGGTGAAGCGGGTTGCAGCAGGCATGTCGACGGCGATGAAGTCGACGCCATTGTCCATCAGCTTCGAGATGAAGGCGACATTGCGCGACAGTCGGTCCAGCTTTGCGATCACAAGGACCGCACCCCGTATCCGACACTCTCGGAGGGCCTCATCGAGCGCTGGGCGGTCTGCCCGTGTGCCGCTCTCAACCTCCTGAAACTCCATGAGCAAGGTGCCGTCGCCGACATAGGCAGCCACCGCCGCTCTCTGCGCTTCAAGACCGAGGCCGGACTGTCCTTGGCGCTTCGTGGAACAGCGATAATACGCGACATATCTCTTGCTGATGGTGTGGCCCCTGTCTCATCGGTGGTTGAACCATATGTTACACCCGCGCGAATGATCGACCTAGGATAGAATGGGTCAGTTTGCAGGCGTTTTGGCAGAGCCGCTGAGAGTCTCGATAGGTTCTAGATCCCGGCTCAGGCGAGCAGGTGGAGTCGATGCAACGGCATCCCACCCAAGGTCACAGGCCCTGACGAGACGTCTCGGTCACCCATAGCCAGACGAGACATGTCCTTTGGCGTATTCCGACCGCTGAGGTAGCGTCGGACTATGATCCGGTGACGCAGCACCTCCTTCTGGAGAACGCTGGCGGGGCCGGACCTCCCCACTCCGGGTGAAAATGGCGCTCTGCTTAAATGACCGGATCGACGGCCACAGCCTCGGCAAAGCGTTCCCTCTTCTCACGCAGGCGGTTCAAGGCGTCAGACCTCGCTTGCGCGGCTTCCGGGGCTCTCCAGTTTGGGGCGGCATACCTCTCTTGATAGCGCCGGGAGTAAGCACCGAACTGAACTACGGACTCCGGCGGGTAATGACGCCTCAGGAACACCGCAGCATCTCTTTCCCAGGTATCGATTTCGCTTCGGATTGAATAAACTGTAGTGTCGCTCGCATAGCTAGCCATCCTGTTGTATAGGCTCGCCGCTCGCTCATCTAACTGATCTGCCCCGCTCTCGATTAGTCTTCGACGAAAGTCAGAGGACAGACGAGTGTCAGCATCAGCCGGAGGTGCCTCAATTGCTTCTCCATTCCCCGGACTGGTCTCAGCGCTAGTCATCTCGCTGACAACTGGGTTCGGCGGGGTCGCACGGCCCTCATCGATCGCGGCGGGAAGTTGAACCTCTTGGGCGTCGATAGGCGCGACACCCCTCTGTGTCTGTGGCACCTCCTTAGCGGGCGCTGCTGGCGCACCATCCGTCACCGGCGTCATCAACGGCGGAACTTCGGAAGTTCGTCCGCTCAGGATTATGACTGAGGCCGCACACAGGAAGGCAATAGCCGGTAATGCAACCACGGTTAGCCGCGCAACTCGATTAGGTTGGGTGCCTACGAAGTGCCGCCGAGCTAGCTGCCACACACCAAATGCGAGCGCGGCAAGACTGATGATGCCGACTACCTTCGCAAGCGCCCCCGTCAAGAACTGCTCTGCAACGAGTGCGAATGCAGCACCGCCTGCAACGACGGCCCACATTGCGAAATCAGGTGTTTCCCGCCGGTTCATTATCTTCAGGATTGCACACAGCTACGCCCCAGCCAATGTCGTTCGGAAAGTTGTCGGGCGGACACAAATGTCGAACATCACCACCATGCCCCGCGACCTCGTTCTCCACCTTCGCCGATCAGAAGGCTACCATTAGGCGGGAGACTTCATCCGCCACGCTTCCAACAGCTCATCAATGGCGGGACGTTCTCGGCGTTCGATGGTGAGAAGAAGAGCGGAACGGGCAAGGCGGAAAGCGGTATGAAACTGTTCCGCCTCGGGCGGGTTGCCAGCGTGAACGGCTCCGCCCCTCGCCGCGTAGCAGCGCTCAATCGTCGTAAATGCTCTGTCGCGATCCGGACCGGGGCCGTTGAGATAGGCCGCAAGAGATCGACAGACCCGCTCCGTAATGCGTGTGTTTCCCGGGCGTATCAGCGTTTCGATAGCCGCCCACGCGATGACGATCCCCGCCCCGGCGTTTTGCGTATGGATCGCCCCGTCCAAGGTCTGAAATGATCGATGGAACACAGGGTCTTTCATCAGCTCCGATGCGGCGAATAGATTGTCCCGAAGCCATTCGAAGTCAGCCGCCGAAGGCACGTTGTCGGGCGGGGCTGTTAGAAGCTGCTGAAGCTGCAGTTCGACGGGGAAGATGTTCGCCCGGTCCGTATCGTCAGGTATGCGCTGGAATGGCCGATCGGAGAGGATCGGCATTTTAACCGGTAGCGCCAGCTTCAGCCTAAGCAGGGCCACAACGAACCAAAGGGTGTTGAGGCGGTCAAATCCCAACGTCGGTTCGCCGTCCAGCTCTAGCTCAGCCAGGATGACCAGAGACTTCTCGCCCACAGCGGCCCACGGGCCGGGGTTCGGGGCAGACGGCTTGGGAGGCGGGGCAAAGGCGAGAATGTAGGGGGCGGTGAGCTTGGCGTAGGTGCGCCGTAGTATCAGGCCATGTCCGAGCGGGAAGTCGTCTGAAGGAACAGGGACGCCGCTGATCCCGCCGAACAACCGATCCGACTCGATGTTGAAGGGGTCACGCGAAGGCGGGCGGTAGTCGCCTTCGATCATCGCTTCTAGGCGATCCATTTCCTCCTGGGGGGTCCGGGTCATCGGGCAACGATGACAGCCTAGCGCCGTGCCGCAAGTGAGCGACAAAACCGGTGGAAAACAGCGTAGAAAAAACCGTAGAAAAATGCGCCCCAAGCGGGGTTTAACTACTTGATTTTATTGGGAAGGCTCCGCGTGGCAGTCCCTAGGGGAGTCGAACCCCTCTCTTCAGGTTGAAAACCTGACGTCCTAACCGATAGACGAAGGGACCACTGCGCGAAGAGCGGGCGATATAGCCGCCGATTCCGGACGGTGCAACCCTTCTCCGCCCCATTCTTTTCGGGAACAGCGAGACCGCCTGAAGCCGCAGCCAACCAGGCGGACAGGTTGCCGCAGCGGCGATCACGCCATCCGCGGATCGGCCACGTCCTCGATCTCGAATTGCACGCCCTTGCGACCGTTCCAGTCATCAGCCTTCAGCCGCCCGACCACGCTCAGCCCGCCCTGCCCGGCCAGCAGCGCCTGCCCCCCGGGCAGATCGGCGCAACGCCAGGCGATGGCCTTGACCGAGGCCCCGTCAGCTCCAACCAGCCGGCAGCGCACATGGCCGCCGTTCATGGCCACAGCGTCCCGGGCCTGAACATGCTCAAGCGCAAACAGCGGTTCCGGATTGGCCGGGCCGAACGGGGCCAGCTGCTCGAACTGTTCGAACAGGGCCCGCGTCGCTGCCCCCGGGTCGATCAGGGCGTCGATCTCGACCCCGTCCAGCACATCGGCCGCAGCCTGTTCACCGATCATCCGGTCGTTGAGGAAGTCGCGCAGCCGGTCGATCCCGTCGGCCCGGACGGTCAGCCCCGCCGCCATGGCGTGGCCACCCCCGGCGATCAGCACACCGTTCTCCCAGGCCGCCTGCACGGCCTTGCCGAGATTCATTCCCTGCTGTGACCGACCCGAGCCCTTGCCGAGACCGTTCACCGCGTCGACGCCGATCACCACCACCGGCTTGCGCCAGCGTTCGCGCAGCCGCCCGGCCACAATCCCGACCACGCCCGGATGCCATTCGTCGCCCGCGATCACCACCACGGCAGAGCCGTCGGCATGGGCCCCCGTCGCCTCGACCATCCGCGTGGCCTGGTCGGTGACCTGTTTCTCCACCTCGCGCCGGGCGATGTTGAGGGCGTCCAGCTCCTGCGCCAGCGCCGCCGCCTCGACGGGATCATCAGTCGACAGCAGCCGCGCCCCGAGGTCGGACTTGCCGATCCGCCCGCCGGCGTTGATGCGCGGGCCGAGGATAAAGCCGGCATGGTTCGACTTGGCCGGACCCGGCTCGGCACCCGCCGCCGCCAGCAGGGCGCGCAGCCCCGGATTGCCCCACTCTGACATTCGCCTCAGGCCGAGGCTCGTCAGGGCCCGGTTGAAGCCGGTCAGGCCGGTGACGTCGCAGATCGCCCCCATGGCCGCCAGATCCAGCCACTGCCGGATGTCCGGCTCCTTGAGGTCCCCGAACAGGCCACGTCGCCGCGCCTCACGGTTCAGCGCCGCCAGCAGGACGAACACCACCCCGGCCGCGGCGAGGTTCCCCTGTCCGGAGTTGCACCCCGGCCGGTTGGGATTGACCACAGCGGCACAGACCGGCGGATGCTCGCGCATCATGTGGTGGTCGATGACCACGACCTTGAGACCGATCGCCGCCGCATGGGCCACCGCCTCATTGGCCGCCGCCCCGCAGTCAACGGTGATGACCAGATCGGCCCCCGAGGCCTTCAGCGTGTCGAAGGCCCGCGCGCTGGGCCCGTAGCCCTCGGTCACACGGTCCGGCACATAGATCGGCAGCTCCGCGCCCATGGCCCGGAACCAGCGCACCAGCAGGGCCGCACTCGAGGCCCCGTCGACGTCATAGTCGGCGAAGACATGGATAGAGGCCTGCGCCTGCAGCCCATCCAGGATCGCCCCGGCTGCCGCGTCCATGTCCATGAAGCTGGAAGGGTCGGGAAACAGGGCCTTGAGCGTCGGCGTCAGGAAGTCCGTGCCCTCGTCCGCCCGCACGCCGCGCGCCGCCAGAGCCCGCGCCAGCGGCTCTTCGAGATTCAGCCCCTGCATATGGGCGCGGATCAGCCCGGCCTCGGCAGGCCTCTGCCGCCACTCGCGGCCCGACAGGGAGCGGGAGACGCCCAGAAACGCCGTCGCGCCGCTCCCGTCGGCCATCAGAGAGGCCGGATGGTGCGGATGCGCTGGACCGTCCGGGTCGAGGAATCCATCACCAGCGTATGGGTCGAGACGAAACCGTCGGCGACCTTCACCCCATCCAGCATAGCACCCTTGGTCACACCCGTGGCGGCGAAGATGGCGTCCTTGGACACCAGTTCGTGCAGGTCGTACTTCCGGTCCAGATCGGTCACGCCCGTCCTGGCGGCCCGCGCACGCTCATCGTCGTTGCGGAAGATCAGCCGGCCCTGGAAATGGCCGCCGACGCATTTCAGCGCACTGGCTGCCAGCACGCCTTCCGGCGCCCCGCCCGAACCCAGATAAAGGTCGATGCCCGTCTCGGGCTCGGCGGTGTGGATCACGCCCGCCACGTCGCCGTCGGTGATCAGCACCACCTTGGCCCCGACCTCGCGCAGGGCGGCGATCAGCTCGGCGTGGCGCGGCCGGTCCATCACGCAGACGGTAATCTCGGACGGGTTCACGCCCTTGGCCGAGGCGAGTGAGCGGACATTGTCCTGCGGTTTCATGTCCAGATCGACGGTGCCGGGCGCGAAACCCGGGCCGATGGCGATCTTGTCCATATAGGTGTCGGGCGCATGCAGCATGCCGCCGCCGGGCGACATCGACAGCACGCACAGGGCATTGGCCATGGCCTTGGCCGTCAGGGTCGTGCCCTCCAGCGGATCCAGGGCGATGTCGATGGCCGGGCCTTTGCCGGTGCCGACCTTCTCGCCGATGTAGAGCATCGGCGCCTCATCGCGCTCGCCCTCGCCGATGACGATCTTGCCATCGATATCAAGGGCATTCAGGGCCGTGCGCATGGCGTCGACAGCCAGCTGGTCCGCCGCCTTCTCATCGCCGCGGCCAATGCCGGCATAGCTGGCGATGGCGGCCAGTTCGGTCACCCGCGCGGCGTCAGCAGCCAGCGTAGAGGCGTAGGGAGCCGGATTGGCCATGAAATGTCTCCTGAGACGAGGGTCCCCGGATTCTGTTGTCCGGGCGAGCATTGGTTGGGGGGGGTCAGCGGCGATCCACCGGCGGCGGGGCTCGACCCCGTTCGCGCGTGCGTTGCACAAAGTCTTCGAGCTCGGCGAGGGTTTCCTGCGTCACCGGGGCAACCTCGACCGAATCGATCCGGGCCTGCACCGCCGCTGCGAAATCGGCCGGGTCACCGGTGGTTTGCCAGTCGATACGCGAAACCTCGCCCGCCAGCGCCCCGCCGGTCACCCGCAGCGTATTGACCTGGGCTGCAATCACCACTGGCTCGGGGAGCGGCTCGTTCACCCCCGGAAAGTCGGCCCAGACCGGGGATTTCCGGTTGGCATCAACCAGCGCCTGGACCCGCGGCGCGATCGGCGAACTGGCCTCGGTGTCCGGGTCGAACGACCCCGCGCAGGCCGCCAGACCACCGCTTGCGACGACGGCGGACAGGGCGGCTGCAATTTTCCGGCGTGACGCGTTCATTTCAGGGGCTCTCTTATGCGATGATCGCCGCAGGCGGAAGGGCGCGCGCGGCGCTTGCGACCGATCCTGACGACATCCGGAGCTCTCCATGGCCAAGCGTCCGACCCCACCTTCCGCCGAGGCGGCACCCCGCGCGCCGCGCAAGTCTGGCCGCCCCACCTCGGCCAAGCCGCCTCGTCCCCGGGCCGGCAAGATCAAGGCCGCCCCGCAGCCAGCCCCCGAACCGGCTCCGGAGCCGACCTCGCCCCCGCCGCCGGAAGCTGCCCCTACTGCGGCCGACCCCTTCCCCGGAGCTGACCAGCGGCAGATGCTGGAAACCCTGTCGATGAACCTCGCCAAGGCCGCCATGACGGCCCAGTCGGCCATCGCCGAGGCTGCCCTGTCCCAGGCCGACCGGCCTGCCGCCCTGTCGCCCGACCCGTTCAACGTCGGCCCGGCGATGAACTCGGTCATGACCAGCCTGGCCTCGCGCCCTGACAAGCTGTTCGCCGCCCAGGCCGACCTGTTCAACCGCTACATGGACCTGTGGGCCACGACGACCCGCCGCGCCGCAGGCGAAGACGTGCCCGCCGCCTCGTCAAAGGACAAACGCTTCAAGGACCCGGCCTGGTCCGAAAACCCCGCCTTCGACGTCATGCGCCAGTCCTATCTGGTCACCTCCGACTGGATGAACGGCCTGGTCTCCAGCGTCGATGACGTCGATCCCCTGACCAAGCGCCGCGCGGAATTCTTCACCAAACTCCTGACCGACGCCTTCTCTCCCTCCAACTTCCTCGCCTCCAACCCCGCCGCCCTCAAGGCCCTCGCGGAGTCGAACGGTGAATCCCTGGTCAAGGGGATGCAGAATTTCGCCGCCGACATGGAGCGCGGTGCCGGCAAGCTGAAGATCAGCCAGGCCGACTACGGCAAATTCGTCGTCGGCGAGAATGTCGCCACTGCCCCGGGCCAGGTCGTCTGGCGCGACGAGCTGTTCGAACTGATCCAGTTCGACGCGGCCACCGACAAGCAGCGCGCCGTGCCCCTGCTGATCTTCCCGCCCTGGATCAACAAATTCTACATCCTGGACCTACAGCCCGAGAACTCGATGATCCGCTGGCTGTCCAGCCAGGGCTTCACCGTCTTCGTCTGCTCCTGGGTCAATCCGGACATCGACAAGGCCGGCTTCGGCTTCGACGACTATCTGCAAAAAGGCATCTACCGCGCCGTCGAAAAGGCGCTGGAGCAGTCGCAGGCCGACCACATCAACACAGTCGGCTACTGCATCGGCGGCACCCTCATGGGTGCCGCCCTCGCCCACATGGCCGCGAAGGGCGACACCCGGGTCACCGCCAACACCTTCTTCGCCGCCCAGCATGATTTCGCCGAGGCCGGCGACCTCCTGCTCTTCACCGACGAACACTGGCTGGCCCAGATAGAGGAACAGATGGACGCCGCCGGCGGGGTCCTGCCCGGTGCCGCCATGGCCGAGACTTTCAACGCCCTGCGCGCCAACGACCTGATCTGGTCGTTCTTCGTGTCCAACTATCTGATGGGCAAGTCGCCGCCGGCCTTCGACCTGCTGTTCTGGAACGCCGACCAGACCCGCATGCCCAAGACCCTGCACATGGACTACCTCCGCTCCATGTACGGTCAGAACAAACTGGCGCGGGGCGAGTTCACCATCGGCGGCATCAAGGTCGACCTGTCGAAGGTAACGATCCCCCTCTATTTCCAGGCCAGCCGCGAGGATCACATCGCGCCGATGAACTCGGTCTACCGCTCGGCCCGCGCCTTCTCCAACGCCGCCGTGACCCTGACCCTGGCCGGCTCGGGACATATCGCCGGGGTGGTCAATCCACCCTCCGCACACAAATACCAGCACTGGACCAACCCCGCCTTGCCCGCGACTCTCGGCGAATGGCAGGCGAAGGCCGTCGAACACCCCGGCAGCTGGTGGAACCACTGGGCCGACTGGCTGCACGGCAAGTCCGGCGACTGGATTCCCGCCCGTGATCCAGGGACCGGCCCGCTCAAGCCGATCGAACCGGCCCCCGGCTCCTATGTGAAGGTGAAGAGTTGAAGCGTCTCGAGCCGAACCTGCTGCTGGCCATCACGACCGGCATCGCCCTGCTGCTCGTCACCCTGACCGCCAGTGTCTACGGGGCCGGTGCGCCGCTCCGGAACCTGCTGCTGGCGGTGATCTGTTCCGGCGGATTCGTCGTCCTGAACCCCATACTCGCGCGCACCATCAAGGCTCCGGCCCGTCCGCCGATGATCCATCCTGACAGCCCCGGCACAGCGGCCTGGGCGGGCCTGTTCCCGATGGTGGTGATCCTGTGCGCCGCCGTGCCCGTCTTCCTGCCCGGCATCGACTACGGCCTTCTGGTAATCATCGCCGCGGTCTGGTTCGGGGTGACGGTCGAGTCCGCGATCAAGGCCCGGCGTCAGGCCGGCTGAAAGGTCAAGGCCACGCCGTTGTTGCAGTAGCGCTTGCCCGTCGGCCGCGGGCCGTCATCGAAGATATGCCCCTGATGCCCGAGGCAGCGGGCGCAGTGGTATTCGGTGCGCGGGAAGCCGATGGCGAAGTCGGTCTTGGTCCCGATATTGGCGGCGATCACCTGCCAGAAGCTGGGCCAGCCGGTGCCGGAGTCGTATTTCCACTGCGACCGGAACAGCGGCAGCTCACAGCCCCGGCATACGAACGTCCCGCTGCGGCGTTCATTGTTCAGGGGGCTGGTATAGGGCCGCTCGGTCGCCTCATGACGCAACACGTCATAGGCCGCGCGCGGCAGCCGCTCCCGCCACTGGGCGTCGGTGACCCGACGGAACGGCGAGTTGGCATACTGTCGCTCGTCGGCACCGGCCGGTCCGGGGCTGCAGGCGGTCACAGCGACCGCCCCGGCAGTGGTCAGAAGGGCGCGGCGGGAAAGGGCATGGGTCATGGTGAGAGATACGTCGGTACGCGGGGCGAGGTTTCAACCCCAAACCTTCTCCCGCTTGCGGGAGAAGTGTCCCGTCCTCGAGCGGAGCGAGAGCAGGGACGATGAGGGAGTTCTTTCTTCCTACGCAAGACACCTACCCCATCGTCGCTGGGTCGCTGCGCGACCAACGCGACACTTCCCCCGCAAGCGGGGGAAGACCGGGTCAGCTCAGCCCCGTCCCCTCATCCAGCCCCAGCATCAGGTTCAGGTTCTGCACCGCCGCCCCCGACGCGCCCTTGCCGAGATTGTCCAGCAGGGCGACCAGCCGGACCTGATCTCCGCCCCGGTCGCCGAACACATGCAGGCGCATTTTGTTGGTCCCGTTCAGCCCCTCCGGATCGATCCCGGTCATGGCCTCGGTCGCTTCCAGCTCGACCACCTCGACGAAGCGGCAGCCCGCATAGGCCTCGGCCAGCGCCCCGTGCACCACCTCGACCGAGGGTGATGACGGCAGGGCCGCCAGCTGCAGCGGCACCTCGACCAGCATCCCCTGCCGGTACGCCGCCACCGACGGGGCAAACAGCACCGGCCGCTCCAGCCCCGTGTGCAGGGTCATCTCCGGCACATGTTTGTGCTTCAGCGACAGGCCGTAGGCGCGGAAGGCCTCCGCTCCACCGGCTTCGAACTCGGCGATCATCGCCTTGCCGCCGCCCGAGTATCCCGACACGGCATTCACCGTCACCGGCCAGCCCGCCGGGATGATCCCCGCCGAAACCAGCGGCCGCGCCAGGCCGATGAAGCCCGTCGGATAGCAACCCGGGTTCGACACCCGCGTCGCACCCGCGATCTTCTCTGCCTGGGTCATCCGCCCCGGCGCATGGGCCATCTCGGCGAAGCCATAGGTCCAGGCCGGATCGACCCGGTACGCCGTCGAGGCGTCGATCACCCGCACACCGGGGTTCTCGATCATCGCCACGGCTTCCCTGGCCGCATCATCGGGCAGACAGAGGATCACCGCATCGGCGGCGTTCAGCGCCTCGCGCCGCGCCTCGACCTCGCGCCGCCGGTCGCCCAGCAGAATCAGCTCGAGGTCGGAGCGCGCCTCCAGTCGCTCGCGGATCTCCAGACCCGTGGTTCCGGCCTCGCCGTCGATGAAGATGGTATGCATGCCACCGTCCTAAGCCCCCTGCCTGCCCATGAAAAGCTCGGAGGGGCGCAGCGCGGAAACGGCTACTGGTCGTCATACTCACGAAGGAGTTGTCGCAGTCGCCGACCTTCCGGCCTCAGCCTGAAGGCATAGTCGGCTGCCGTCCCGATCCCGACGACTACAAGGAGCCCACCGAACAGCAATGAGCCTTGCATCACGTCCTGAGATGACATCTTGCCCACCTCAAGCAACTGCCACAGCACCAGGGCGACGACGACGACCATGGCGACCATGAACAAGCCGCCCAGCTTTACGCGCTGACGCACGGTGTCGTTTTCATCCATCAATGCACGCAGGGTATCCGGCGCAGACGCGTAAGGGTCTGGATGCGCGTGCAGATGCTTGTTGTACGCGCGCCTGACGGAGAAGAGCGCGATCCAGGGCAGGCCGAGCAGCAGGAAAAGGCCCCATTCCAAGCCCGGATCAAAGGGAAACTGGTTGGTCACCACCTCCCAGACCACCTTCGCCGTCCAGATGAACAGCCCCAGTCCCATCAGCCCGGTGAACATCTCGAAATCCCGCCGCTTGCGCTTCAGGGTATCCATGGCTTCCTCCATCAGATGAGCGACCGAAGCCGCGTTCGGTGAGTTTGCAGTCGAGCGCCAGACGCGCTCCAGCCGGTCAAAGTCCATCGCCATAAGCCTCCATCTGAGCCGCGATCCATTTGCGCGCCCGGTTCAACCGCACGCCGACGTTTGCTTCGGAAATGGCGTGCAGGCGGGACATCTCCCGATAGCTTGCACCTTCCAGCGAGAGCAGGATGAGAGAGCGATCCAGGGTGCCCAGCATCCTGATGACCGCGTAGAGTCGATCCAGCATTGCGGCATCGTCGGTGTCGTCTGACCCGGCGTTCAACAGGGGCCAGTCCTGTTCAATGGAGGCCGCGCCGCGGATGCGGCCGAACTCACGCCGTCGCCAGCTGATGGCGCGATTGTGGGCGACCCGGTAGATGAAGGTCGCCGGCGCGCTGTCGCCGCGAAACGACGCCGCCGCTTTCCACACGGTTATCATGAGCTCTTGCAGGAGATCGTGTTGATCGGCCGGTTCCGCGAAGGCGCGACTGATCCGGTGGAGCACCGCAAGGTGATCCCTCATCCAGCCTTTGAATCGCTCGTCGTGTGGGGTCATTCCACCTGTTAGACGCCACGCCCGCCACGACCTTACAGTCGCGCGGCAAAAAACTGCGGTGCCGCCCGGACGACGCAATGAAAAAGGGCGCTCCGGTTTCCCGAAACGCCCCATTCCAAACCGTATTGTGAAACGCCTTAGCGCTTCGAGAACTGGAAGGACTTGCGGGCCTTGGCGCGGCCGTACTTCTTGCGCTCGACGACGCGGCTGTCACGGGTCAGGAAGCCGTGCGGCTTCAGGACCGGGCGCAGCGCCGGCTCATAGTGGGTCAGGGCGTGCGACAGGCCGTGGCGGATGGCGCCGGCCTGGCCCGACAGGCCCGAGCCCTGCACGGTGCAGTCGACGTCGAACTGGGTCAGGCGGTCCGTCACTTCCAGCGGCTGCGCGATCATCATGCGCAGGATTTCGCGGGCGAAATACTGCATCTGATCCTTGCCGTTGATGGTGATCTTGCCCGAGCCGGGCTTGATCCACACGCGGGCGATCGCGTTCTTGCGCTTGCCGGTCGAATAGGCGCGGCCCTGGGCGTCCAGCTTCTGGGTATAGACCGGCGCTTCATCAGCCGAGGAAACGGTGCCGAGGCCACGCAGGGCGTCGAAGCCGGTCGCGGCGGGGGCGTCGTTCTGCGGGGCGGAGGTTTCAGCAGTCACGTCGGTCATGCTCAGACGCTCCGGGTGTTCTTGGCGGACGCCGACTTGAAGTCGATCGTTTCCGGCTGTTGGGCTTCATGGGTGTGCGCCGCGCCGGCGAACAGGCGCAGGTGCGTCATCTGCAGGCGAGCCAGCGGGCTCTCCTTGGGCAGCATGCGCTCGACGGCCTTTTCAAGGACACGCTCGGGGAAGCGGCCGTTCAGGACCTTCTCCGGGGTCGTCTGCTTGATGCCGCCCGGGTGACCGGTGTGGCGGTAATAGATCTTGTCAGTGTTCTTCTTGCCGGTGAACACCACCTTGTCGACGTTGGTCACGATGACATAGTCGCCGCAATCCACGTGGGGGGTATAGTCGCCGCGGTGCTTGCCGCGCAGACGGTTGGCGATGAAGGTCGCGAGACGGCCCACCACGACGCCTTCAGCGTCGATATGGATCCATTTCTTCGTGACCTCGGCCGGCTTCAGCGAAGCCGTGGTGCTCTTCAGCATTTCAAGGGTCCTGGGAGACGATCGGATGCCCCTCCCGATGACAGGGACGAGCGGAAGGCGCGCTGATAGAGGATGGGGCGTGCGGGGTCAAGGCGGGGTGGATGCGTCCACTTGGCTTAGTACATTGAAAATACTGTTTTATTTAATAGCGGTATTAAAATACCCTATTGCTATCGTCGTTCCGGGCGAGCGTCGCGAGACCCTGAACCCGGCAGCGCGCGACAGCGCGAACCTGTCGCCGACACCGGCGACTGAACCGTTTCGCCTTCGGCGCCGCTGGTTTCCGGGCCTCCGAGCCGCTGCGCGCCTCTCCGCCCGGAATGACGATAGCGGTTTGGGGCGGTTTCGGCCGCTACCTGCTCCCCGATTGTCAGCATATCCCGCGCCAACAACCCCCTGTTTTCGCTCATCTTCCGAAAAATGCAGCGTCACCAGCCCGCCATAGCAGGGGCCTGTGGGAGACTCCCCCTGTCCTGTCGCACGGGAGGCTCGCTCGGCCGGCGATCCGAAGCGGCGGCGGGAGCGGATGGAGCGGGATCTCGCTG